>Ga0256914_1000290_pt1 | contig 48323 bp, 41 predicted proteins | sample HulkmetaG_FD_191571 | JGI IMG/M metagenome (GOLD analysis project Ga0256914, IMG submission 191571) | Hydrothermal chimney microbial communities from Main Endeavour vent field at the Juan de Fuca Ridge, Pacific Ocean - Hulk | ecosystem: Environmental > Aquatic > Marine > Hydrothermal vents ...
GGGATCGTCAGCGCAGAGGATGGCCAGGCCGTAGAAGGGCAGGTGGTGGAGGAACTCCACGAAGGCGTCCTCCAGGCGGGAGAAGTCGCCGCCGTAGGTGCCCATGTGGTCGCGGTCCACGTTGGTCACCACCGCCATCATGGGTTGCAGGTAGAGGAAGGAGGCGTCGCTCTCGTCCGCCTCGGCCACCAGCACCTCGCCCTGCCCCAGGCGGGCGTGGCTGCCGGCGGCGTTGAGGCGACCGCCGATGACGAAGGTGGGGTCCAGTCCCCCCTCGATGAGCAGGCTGGCGACGAGGCTGGTGGTGGTGGTCTTGCCGTGGGTGCCGGCCACCGCCACGCCGTAGCGGAAGCGCATGATCTCGGCCAGCATCTCCGCCCGCGGCACCACGGGGATGCGCGCGGCGCGGGCGGCGGCCACCTCGGAGTTCTCCTCGGTGACGGCGCTGGAGATGATGACGGCGTCGGCCCCCTGCACGTTGGCGGGATCGTGGCCGATGTGGATGGTGGCCCCCTGCTCGGCCAGGCGGCGGGTGGCGGCGTTCTCCGCCAGGTCGGAGCCGCTGATCTCGTAGCCCAGGTTGAGCATCACCTGGGCGATGCCGTTCATGCCGGCGCCGCCGATCCCCACGAAGTGGAGCCGGCGCATGCGCCCCATGACCTCCGCCGCGTGCACCCTGGGCATGGTCCGTTCCGTCATGCCGCCACCTCCATGCAGTGTCCGGCCACCGCCTCGGTGGCGTCGGGCCGGCCCAGGGCGCGCGCCCGCTCTGCCATCTCCAGCAGCCGGCCGCGGTCCGAGAGCAGCTCGCGCAGCAGCTTTCCGGTGGTTTCCGGCTCCAGCTCCGACTGGGGCACCAGGCGAGCCGCCCCCCCCCCCACCAGGAAGGCGGCGTTGCGGGTCTGGTGGTCGTCCACGGCGTGGGGATAGGGAACCAGTACCGACGCCACGCCCACCACCGCCAGCTCGGAGACGGTGATGGCACCGGCGCGGCAGATCACCAGGTCCGCCCACTCGTAGGCTTCGGCCATGTCGTCGATGAACTCGGTGACCCGCGCCTCCAGCCCGGCCTCGCGGTAGCGTACCCGCGCCATTTCGGCCTTGTTGCGTCCCGCCTGGTGGCGGATCTCCAGGGGGAGCTCCGTCCGCGCCAGCGCAGCGGGCACCTGCTCGTTGAGGGCCAGGGCTCCCAGGGAGCCGCCCAGCACCAGCACGCGCGCGGGCCCCTCACGCTCCGCCAGGCGCGCCTGTGGCGGCGGCAGGTCGAGAAGCTCCCGGCGCACCGGATTGCCGGTGGCCACGGCGCTGATCCGGGCCGGGAAGCTGCCGGGGAAGGCCTCCAGCACCCGCGAGGCGAGCTTCGCCAGCCAGCGGTTGGCCATGCCGGGAATGGTGTTCTGCTCGTGGATCACCAGGGGGATGCCACGCAGCCGGCTGGCCAGTCCACCGGGCGCGGTGACGAAGCCCCCCATGCCCAGCACCACCTGGGGCCGCACCCGGCCCAGCACGTTCCAGGCCTGGGCCACCGCCCGCACAAGGCGGAAGGGTGCCAGCGCCAGCCCGGCCGGACCCTGTCCGCGCAGGCGGTGGGCGGCTACCGTCTCCAGCGGGAAGCCGGCGGCGGGCACGGTGCGCGACTCGAAACTGTCGGGCGTGCCCATCCAGTTCACCTCCCAGCCGCGGTCACGCAGCTCCCGTGCCACCGCCAGGGCGGGGAAGACGTGGCCGCCGGTGCCGCCGGCCATGATCAGGATGCGCGCCATGGCACCCCTCCCGCCGACTCGTCGCCGGTACAGTTCTCCCAGTGGATGCGCAGCAGCACGCCCACCGCCACACAGCTGACGATGAGACTGTTGCTGCCGTAGCTGATGAAGGGCAGGGTCAATCCCTTTGTGGGCAGCAGCCCCACGTTGACGCCTATGTTGATGAAGGCCTGCATGCCGAGCCACAGGCCGATGCCCCAGGCCACGTGGGCGGCGTAGCGGCGGCCGGCGGCCTCGGCCAGGGCGCCGATGGAGAAGGCACGCCACACCAGAAGAACAAAGAGCAGGATCACGGCGAGGGTACCCACCAGGCCGAACTCCTCGCCGATCACCGCCATGATGAAGTCGGTGTGGGCCTCGGGCAGGTAGAACTGCTTCTGGATGCCGTTGCCCAATCCCACTCCCGTCCACTCACCGCGACCGAAGGCGATGAGCGCCTGGGAGAGCTGGTAGCCCGAGTCCAGCGGATCGGACCAGGGATCGAGGAAGGAGGTGACCCGCTCCAGCCGGTAGGGAGAGGTGACCACCAGGGCGGCGCCACCCAGCAGCACCAGCAGGAAGAGGGCACCGAACTGCCACAGGGGGGCGCCGCCGAGGAAGAGCATGCCCATCACCGTGGCCAGCAGCACCGCGGTGGTGCCGAAATCGGGCTGGGCCATGAGCAGCATGGCGGCCAGCGCCACCAGCATCAGCGGCTTCACCACCCCCCAGAGGGTATGGGCCACCTCCACCTTGCGCCGCACCAGGTAGCCGGCCATGTAGAAGATCAGGAAGAGCTTCATGAACTCCGAGGTCTGCAGGTTGAAGCCGCCCACCGCCACCCAGCGGGTGGCGCCGTTCACCGTCTTGCCCACGCCAGGGATCAGCACCAGCACCAGCAGGGCGATGCCGAGAAAGTAGAGGGCGGGGCTCGCCCGCTCCAGCCAGCGGCTCGGCACCTGCAGGGCGAGGAAGGCGCCCGCCAGGCCCAGGGCGAGGGCCAGCAGGTGCTTCTCCAGGTAGGCGAAGGTCTCACCCCGGGCGCCGCCCAGGTGGAGGGAGGCGGAGCTCACCATCACCACACCCAGGCCGGCCAGCAGCAGCACGTCGAGCAGCAGCCACCAGTCGACACCGGGCGGCAGCCCGCGCATGCCTCTCGACCTGCAGACGGCGGTGTTCATGGGCGCAGTCCCTCCACGCAGCGGCGGAACACCTCGCCCCGGTGCTCGAAGCCCCGGAACAGGTCGAAGCTGGCACAGGCGGGCGAGAGCAGCACCCGGTCGCCGGGCCGGGCCAGCTCCGCGGCCCGCGCCACCGCCTCGGTCATGTCGGCCACCTTCACCATGGGCACCGTCCCCTCCAGCGCCGCGGCGATGCGGTCGGCGTCCTCACCCAGCAGCACCAGGGCGCGGGCATGGGCCTTCACGGCGGGGGCCAGCTCGGAGAAGTCGGCGCCCTTGCCCTGCCCGCCGGCGATGAGCACGGTGCGGCCCGCTTCCGAGGCCAGCCCCTCGAGGGCGGCGATGGTGGCGCCGGGGTTGGTGCCCTTGGAGTCGTTGTACCACTCCACCCCGGCGAGGGTAGCGACGTGCTCGGTGCGGTGGGGCAGGCCGGGAAAGGCGCGCAGCGCGGCGGTCATCGCCTCCGGCGGCAGGTTGAGGGCCGTGCCCATGGCCAGCGCCGCCAGGGCGTTGGCGCGGTTGTGCAGGCCGGGCATGCGCAGCTCGCGCGCCGGCAGGAGGGGCCGGGTACCACGGCAGAGCCAGGACTCGCCGTCGAATTCGCGCACACCGAAAGTCTCGTCGGACTCGGGCTCGCCCAAGGTGAAGAAGAGCGTCTCGCCGGCGCGCGGCATGGCCGCCACCCGGGGATCGTCCAGGTTACAGATCCCCACCTCGGCCTGGCGGTAGATGCGCGCCTTGGTCTCGGCGTAGGCCTCGAGGGAGGGGTAGCGGTCCATGTGGTCGGCGCTCACGTTGAGCACCACGGCCACCGCGGGGCTCAGGCTCTCGGTGGTCTCGAGCTGGAAACTGGAGAGCTCCACCACGTAGAGCTCGGCCTCCTTTTCCAGCAGATCGAGCACCGGCTCCCCCAGATTGCCGCCCACGGCGGTTCTCAGCCCCGCCTCGCGGGCCATCATTCCCAGCAGGGTGGTCACGGTGCTCTTGCCGTTGGAACCGGTGATGGCCGCCACCGGGCGGTTCACCGTCTGCGCGAAGAGTTCCACGTCGCCCACCGCCGGCACGCCACGCTCCTGCGCCGCCCGCACCTGGGGGGTGCTCAGGGGGACGCCGGGGCTCACCACCATCAGGTCGGCATGCTCGAAGGCCTCGGACGCAAAACTGCCCAGGAAGAGCCCCACGTCGGGCAGGATGCGGCGCAGTTCCGCCAGCGCGGGCGGTTCCTCGCGGCTGTCGGTGACCGCCACCTGCCACCCCTGGCCGGCGAGCCAGCGGGCACAGGAGAGCCCGGTCCTGCCCAGCCCCACCACCAGTGCGCGCCTGGGCTGCTTGTCGCTGTGGATTGCCGTGGCCGTCTTCATGTCACCGGATCTTCAGCGTGGCAAGGCCGATGAGCACCAGGATCACCGTGACGATCCAGAACCGCACGATGACCCTGGGCTCGGGCCATCCCTTGAGCTCGAAATGGTGATGCAGCGGCGCCATGCGGAAGATGCGGCGCCCGGTGAGCCGGTAGGAGGCCACCTGCAGGATCACCGACACCGTCTCCACCACGAAGACGCCACCCATGATGAAAAGGACCAGTTCCTGGCGCACGGCCATGGCCACCACGCCCAGGGCAGCGCCCAGCGCCAGCGCGCCCACGTCGCCCATGAAGACCTGGGCAGGATAGGCGTTGAACCAGAGGAACCCCAGCCCGGCCCCCACCAGGGCGCCACAGAATATGGTGAGCTCTCCCACCCCGGGCAGGTAGGGAATGAGCAGGTACTTCGACAGGTAGAGGTGGCCGGAGACGTAGGCGAAGACCCCCAGGGCGCCTGCCACCATCACCGTGGGCAGGATGGCGAGGCCGTCCAGGCCGTCGGTGAGGTTCACCGCGTTGGAGGAGCCCACGATGACGAAGTAGCCGAGCAGGACGAAGGCGGGACCGAGCTCCACCACCACGTCCTTGAAGAAGGGCACGATGAGCTGGGTCTCGGCCGGCACGCTGGCGGTGGCGTAGAGGGCATAGGCGGCGGCGAAACCGAACACCGACTGCCACAGATATTTCCAGCGGGCGGGCAGCCCCTTCGAGTCGCGCAGCACCAGCTTGCGGTAGTCGTCCACCAGCCCCACCACACCGAAAGCCAGGGTGGTGAGCAGCACGATCCAGACGTAGCGGTTGTTCAGCCTCGACCAGAGCAGCACCGAGACGGCCACCGCCACCAGGATGAGGGCACCGCCCATGGTTGGGGTGCCCGCCTTGGAGAGATGGCTCCGGGGGCCGTCGTCACGCACCGTCTGTCCGATCTTGTACTGGCTCAGGCGGCGGATCATCAGCGGTCCCACCATGAAGGAGATCACCAGCGCCGTGAGCACCCCGAGAATGGCGCGCAGGGTGATGTAGTGGAAGACCCGAAACGCGGGATCGAACTGAGCGAGCCAGTCGGCGAGCCAGATCAGCATGTCTGAACCTCCCCGCAGAGTGCTTCCACCACCCGGTCCATGGCGGCGGTGCGCGAACCTTTCACCAACACCGTGTCCCCGGGCCGGAGCAGCTCCGCGAGGGCCTCCACCAGCGCCTCGCGGGTATCGAAGTGGCGGGCACCGCCGCCGAAGGACTCCGCCGCCGCCCGGCTCAGGCGGCCGCAGGTGAGCAGCAGGTCCACGCCCCGCCGGCGGGCGTGGAGGCCCAGCTCGCCGTGCAGCGCCTCGGCATCCGCCCCCAGCTCGCCCAGGTCGCCCAGCACCAGCAGTCTGCGGCCCGGCGCCCGGCACAGCACTTCAACCGCCATGCGAACCGATTCGGGATTGGCGTTGTAGCTGTCGTCCACCACGCGCACGCCACCGGGACCCCTGCGCGGCGCCAGGCGCCCGGCCACCGGCCGCAGGGAGGCCAGCCCCTCCACCATGGCCGCCTCGGGCACGCCCAGGGCGTGGGCGGCGGCGATGGCGGCCAGGGCATTCATGCGGTTGTGCTCGCCGGTGAGGGCCAGGGAGACCCGGAAGGTGGCGGAGGGGGTCCGCACTTCGAACTCACTGTGGAAGCCCGCCTCGTCCCAGCGCAGCTCCAGGGAGCCTGCCGGGCTGGTCACATCCGCTGCCTCGCGCACGCCGAAGCCGATTCTCCGGACCCCGTCCGCCAGTTCACGCCAGAGGGGGGCGTGGGGATCGTCTGCGTTGAAGACGAAGGTGCCCCCCTCGGCCAGCCCCTCGAGGATCTCCGCCTTGGCGCGGGCCACCGCCTCGACACTGCCGAACCCCTCCAGGTGGGCGCGGCCGGCATTGTTGAGCACCGCCACGTCGGGCCGCGCCAGGCGGCTCAGGTAACCGATCTCGCCGGGGTGGTTGGCGCCCAGCTCCACCACGGCGAAGCGCTCCTCCTGCAGGCGGCAGAGGGTGAGCGGCAGGCCGATGTCGTTGTTCAGGTTGCCCCGGGTGGCCAGGGTCTCGTCCACCCGGGAGAGGATGGCGGCCAGCATCTCCTTCACCGTGGTCTTGCCGTTGCTGCCGGTGACCGCCACCATCTGCGCCGGGGATTTCTGCCGCCAGAGCGCGCCGAGGCGGCCGAGCCCCAGGCGGGTCTCCTCCACCTGCAGGCAGGGCAGCGCATCGCTGACATGGTGGTCCACCAGGGCGCCGGCGGCGCCCCGTCGCGCCGCCGCCTCCAGGTAGTCGTGGCCATCGAAGTTGGGCCCGCGCAGGGCCACGAAGAGCTGGCCCGGCTCCAGGGTGCGGCTGTCGCTGCCCACGCCGAGCACCTCGGCATCGGCGCCGTGCAGCACCGCGGGCAGCTCCCGGGCCAGTTCCGTGAGGGAGAAGCGGATCATCTTCCCTCCTCCAGCCAGCGGCGCACCTGTTCCGCGTCGCTGAAAGGTTGCTTCAGGTCGCCGATCTGCTGGCAGGTCTCATGCCCCTTGCCGGCCACCAGCACGGCGTCGCCCGGCTGCGCCTCGGCCAGGGCGGTGGCGATGGCCCAGGCACGGTCGGGGATCACGTGGGCACCGCCCGGCGACTCCATGCCCTCGAGGATGTCGGCGATGATGCTGGCCGAGGGCTCGTGGCGCGGGTTGTCGTCGGTAACGATCACCTCGTCGGCCAGCGCCTCGGCGATGCGCCCCATCTGCGGCCGCTTGCCGCGATCGCGGTCGCCGCCGCAACCGAAGACACACCACAGGCGCCCGCGGGTGTGGGCGCGCAGGCTGGTGAGCGCGCGCTGCAGGGCATCGGGCGTGTGGGCGTAGTCCACCACCACCAGCGGGCGGTCACCGCCACCGAAGCGCTGCATGCGGCCGGGCACCGTCTGCAGCCGGGAGAGGCGTTCCACCGCCTCCTCCATGGAGAGCCCCCAGCCGAGGAGCACGCCCAGCACCAGCAGCAGGTTGGTGGCGTTGAAGTCCCCCACCAGGTTGCTCTCGACCACGCCCCTGCCCCAGGAGCTGGCCACCTCCAGCCGCAGGCCGGCGTCGCCGTGTTCCAGGGACTCCAGGCGCACGAACTCGTCGGCGCCCAGGGTGCGGCCGCCGCGGTGACAGGCCACGGTGCGCACCCATCCCTTCACCCGCTCCAGCAGTTCCGCGCCTGTGTCGTCGTCGGTGTTGAGCACCGCCAGCTCCAGCCCCTCCTGCCGGAACAGCCGCTGCTTGGCCGAGGCGTAGGCGCGCATGGAGCCGTGGTAGTCGAGGTGGTCGCGGCTGAGGTTGGTGAAGACCGCGGTGTGGAAGGGCACCGCCGCCAGCCGGTGCTGGTCCAGGGCGTGGGAGGAGACCTCCATGGCCACCGCCTCGGCGCCCGCCGACCTCAGCGAGGCCAGCAGGCGCTGCGCCTGCACCGCATCGGGCGTGGTGTGGGTGGAGGGCTCCAGCGCGCCGGGGAAACCGTTGCCGATGGTGCCGGTGACGGCGCAGCGCCAGGAGCCGGCCAGGGCCTGGGCGAGAAAGAGGGTGACGCTGGTCTTGCCGTTGGTGCCGGTGACGCCGATCATGCGCATTCCCTTCGCCGGCTCGCCGTGGAAGCGGGCGGCGATGCCGCTGACCGCTTCCCGGAGCCCCTCCAGGGGCAGCACCGGCACCTGCAGTTGCCGGGAGAGGGTGTGGATACGCGCCTCGTCCCAGCGCCCGGAGGGTTCGGCCAGCACCAGGGAGGCCCCGCGCGCCACCGCATCCCGCACGTGCTCGAGACCGTGGGAACGGGTGCCCCCGCAGGCAAGGAAGAGGAAGCCCGGCGCCACCTCGCGGCTGTCCAGAGCCACGCCCGAGAGGTCCAGCGCCTCCCAGCCGCCGGGAACCAGTCCCAGGTGGCCGAGCAGCGTACCCGCCCGGTTGAAGGTCTCTCCCTGTCGATCGAGGGCCATCACCGCTCCTTCTCCAGCTTCGCCAGCCGCACCGCCCGGCTCGGCTGCAGGGCGTCCGGGGGCACGTTGAGCAGGCGCAGGGCGTCGTCCATGACGCGGGCGAAGACGGGCGCCGCCACCAGCCCGCCGTAGTACTCCTTGCCGCGCGGCTCATCGATCATCACCACGGTCACCAGGCGGGGGCTGCTGGCCGGCGCGATGCCGGCAAAGAGGGAGACATACCTCCCCTCCTGGTAGCCGCCCTTGCCCGCCTTCTTCACCGTGCCCGTCTTGCCGGCCACCCGGTAGCCGGGAACCGCAGCCCGGGTGGCGGTGCCGCCTTCGGCCACCACCGATTCCATCATGCGGAGCACCGCCCGCGCCGCGGAGGCCTTGAACACCCGCACGCCGTCGGGCACCCCGTCACGCCGCAACAGGGTGAGGGGATGCCGAACACCGTCGGCGGCCAGCACCGCGTAGGCCTGGGCCAGCTGCAGGGTGGTCACGGAGATGCCGTAGCCGTAGGCCAGGGTGGCCTGGTCGATCTTCGCCCAGCGCTTCGCCGGGCGCAGGCGGCCGTTCACCTCGCCGGGATAGCCGCTGCCCGTGTCGTGACCGAAGCCCAGTTTGTCCAGGTAGCCGTGCAGCCGCTCCCGGGGCAGCTGCAGGGCGATCCTGGCGGCGCCCACATTGCTCGATTTCTGGATGATGGTCTTCAGGTCCACCACGCCAAGGTTGTGGTGGTCCTTCACCTGGTGGCGGCCGATGCGGATGTAGCCGGGGCTGGTGTCCAGCCGCGCGTCCGGCTTCAGCATCCCCAGGTCGAGCGCCGCCGCCACCATGAAGGGCTTCATGGTGGAGCCCGGCTCGAAGACCTGGGTCACTGCCCGGTTGAGCAGGCGGCCGCCACGGCTGCTCCGGTTGCCGTTGGGGTTGTAGCCCGGCTGGTTCACCATCACCAGCACCTCGCCGGTACGGGCGTCGAGCACCACCACCGAGCCGGCCCTGGCCCGGTGCTTCTTCATGGCCGCCTTGAGCTCGCGGTAGGCGATGTACTGCAGGCGCTGGTCCAGGCTCAGAGCCAGGTTCCTGCCGGGACGGGGCATGCGCAGGCTCTCCACGTCGGCCACCACCTGGCGGCGACCGTCGCGCAGTACCCGCTTCAGCCCGGGCTTGCCCGCCAGCTCCTTCTCGAAGGCCAGCTCCAGCCCCTCCTGGCCGCGCTCGTCCACGTCGGTGAAGCCCACCACGTGGGCGAAGATCTCGCCGTCGGGATAGTAGCGGCGGTACTCGCGCAGGACCTGCAGCCCCTTGATGCCCTTCTCCCGCGCCACCGTCATCACTTTCTGCGCCCGGGCGGGGGGCAGGCGCCGTTTCAGATAGACGAAATGGCGGTGGCCGTAGCGGGCCAGACGGTGGCGCAGGTCGTCCAGCCCCATCCCCAGGGCGCGCGCCAGGGCCGGCAGCCCTTCGCTGTCGGGCCGCAGCACCCGCGGGTTGGCGGCGATGGAGTCCACCGGCGCACTCATGGCCAGCACCACGCCGTTGCGGTCGGTGATGGCGCCGCGGTGGGCCGCCACCACCACCTCGTCGAGGTAGCGGTCGGCTCCCTCGGACTGGAGGAAGTCCTTCTCGAAGATCTGCCGGTCCACGGCGCGCGCCACCAGGGCGCCCGCCGCCAGCAGGAAGAGGAGCAGCACGAAACGGCGGCGCCCGGCATAGGTTCTGGGCATCGCCTCGGCCTTCTTCTGCATCCTGGCCCGTCTTTTCCGCCTGGCTGCCATTACCTCCGCCTAACCGCCATTACGTTTGATCACCACGATCTCGTCCGCCCTCGGCAGACGCATCTTCAGTCTCTTCCGGGCCTCCACCTCGATACGCTGGGGCGCCCCCCAGGTGCCGTGCTCGATGAGCAGGCCGTTCCATTCGATGTCCAGCCGGTCCGCCTGCCGGTCCAGCCGCTTGAGCTCGGCGAAGAGCTCGCGTGAGCGGTACTTGCTGTGCACCACGGCAATGGCCGAGGCCACCACGCTGATCGCCAGGAACAGCAGCAACAGCAGGTGTCCCCGCTTCATGCACGCTTTTCCGCCACCCGCATGATGGCGCTGCGCGCGCGGGGGTTTTCGCGGACCTCCGCCTCGCCCGGCCGCACCGGCCCGCCCACCAGGCGCAGCGCACCGGGCCGCAGCTGTTCTTCGGTCACCGGCACCCCCTTCGGCAGCCGCTCTCCCCGGGACTGCTCACGCAGAAAACGTTTCACGATGCGGTCCTCCAGCGAGTGAAAGCTGATCACCACCAGCCTGCCGCCCGTCCTCAGCACCTCCACCGCCTGCGCCAGCCCCCGACGCAGCTCATCGAGCTCCCGGTTGACCTGGATGCGGACGGCCTGGAAGGTGCGGGTGGCGGGGTGCTTGTGCTTCTCTCTCGCCGGCACGACCGTGGCCACCAGCTCTGCCAGCTCCCGGGTGGTGCGCAGCGGCGCCTGCCGCCGGCGGGCGACGATGGCACGGGCGATGCGGCGGGCGTAGCGCTCCTCGCCGTATTCACGCAGCACCCGGGTGATCTCCTCTTCCGGCGCCTGCGCCAGCCAGTCGGCGGCGCTGATGCCGCCGCCACGGTCCATGCGCATGTCCAGCGGCCCCTCCAGCTGGAAGCTGAAGCCACGTTCGGCCTCGTCCAGCTGCGGGGAGGAGACCCCCAGATCGAGCAACACGCCGTCCACTTTTCCTTTCACTCCGCGCCTTTCGGCCTCTGCCGCCAGCGTGCCGAAGCTGGCCTGCACCAGATGGAGACGTTCATCCCCACCCCAACGTTCCCTTCCGTATTCGATGGCTGCCTCGTCCCGATCGAAGGCGATGAGGCAGCCCTCCGGCCCCAGCCGTTCCAGGATGGCCGCGCTGTGGCCGCCACGGCCGAAGGTGCCGTCCACGTAGCACCCCCCGGGCCGCACCTCCAGGGCCGCCACCGCCTCTTCGAGCAGCACCGGCCTGTGGACCGACCTCTGCCCCATCAGAGGGCCAGGTTGGCCAGCTCTTCCGAAAGCCCCGCCTCGGGATTGCGGAACTCCTCCAGCCACTCGTCCTGGCTCTGGAACCAGGCGTCGGCGTCCCAGATCTCGAATTTGTGCCCCTGGCCCACCAGCGCCACCTGCTTGTTCATGCCGGCATAGTCGCGCAACGACTTGCTCAGCAGGATGCGTCCCTGGCCGTCGAGCTGCACCTCCTCGGCGTAGCCGATGAGCAGCCGCTGCAGGTTCTTGTTCTGGCGGTTGAGGGAGGGAAGGCGGGAGACCCGCTGGGCGATGGGTTGCCATTCGCGTTCGGGGTAGAGCCACAGGCACCTGTCGTGGGGATTGACCGTCACCACCATGCCGGAACCGTCGGTGGCGCCCAGCTCCTTCCGGTACTTCACCGGAATGGCCAGGCGACCCTTGGTGTCCATGCTGAGCGTGCTGACGCCGAGGAACACAAATCCCCCCTTTTCCCCACAATTCCCCACTTCGTGACACCATCATAGGCAGTAATCCCCCACCGGTCAAGGCTGAAGTGGAAAAAAAAGCTTTGAAGTCAATGGCTTACAAACGGATGCCCGCGCGGGACAAAGAACCCTGAAAACAGGGCGATGAAGAGGGAACTTAAAGTGATTTATCAAGAGTCGCGCTGGAAGGGGACGCGAAGCGGTTCACGAAAAGAGATCCGGAAGGAAACAAAGTGGGGAGATGGTCTGTAAGCCGGGTTCTGTTGCGGCGCCTGGGCGCCGCCGATAGCCATTCATCTGGGACGCCCGTCACCGGACGCCTCTAGCGACCTACCCGGAAGCACCTGCGGGCCACAGGCCGCGCCTTGCGGCGCGCGCTTCCCTATTTGGTCTTGCTCCGGCTGGGGTTTACCCTGCCACTGCCGTTACCGGCAGCGCGGTGCGCTCTTACCGCACCTTTTCACCCTTGCCGCCCGGCCGGGGCCGGGGTAGGCGGTCTGTTTTCTGTGGCACTTTCCGTGGGCTCGCGCCCCCCAGGCGTTACCTGGCAGCCTGCCCTGTGGAGCCCGGACTTTCCTCCATCGCTGGCGCGACAGCGGCTATCCGACCATCTCCCCGCGACAACATAGAGACTGAAACGGGACTTTGCAAGTTCCCCGCACCATTTCCCGGTTCATGATTCGTCTGCGGGCGCTGTCGCTTCGGCCTTCTCCACCAGCGCCTCGCGCGTCGAAGCGTCGAGCAGCGGCTTGGCGTTCCAGCTCTCCAGCCTGAAGTACCAGGGGTGGCGGCTGCTCTTGAGCACGTGGAAATCCCCCTTCTCCGGCTCGAGCAGCAGCCAGGTGACCTCCCCGGCCTCGCCGGCGAGCACCAGCCTGCGCACCGGCCGGTCGGGCTTCCAGGAGGGGTCGGGGTCGGTGCCCAGGATGGCATCCACACGCAGGCCGGCGAGGGTGGAGACCAGCTTCTCCACGCCCGCCTTCTTCAGCGTCTCGCCGGGGGCCAGCCCCTCGGCCCGCCAACCCTCTTCATCCTGTTTCACCAGCTTCAGCCCATCCACGGCGAGGGAGGAGAGCCCCCCGGCTTCCGGCTTCAGCAGCGCCGGGTCGAGCCACCGCTGTGGCCGGGCCGGAAAGTGCCACTCCGGCAGCCCAGCCAGGTAGACCGCCTCCTCCCCGGCCGGTCGCAGGTAGCTGCGGTCCACGCCGGCGGAGCGCCCCAGGTAGAACTCCGCCACCACCCGGTCGCCCGCCATCAGCTTCACGTGGCGCGAAAAGGTCTCCTCCGCCACCTTGAAGCGGGCCGCGGCCTCTTCGCTGGTGCCCACCGGGTACCCCAGCTTCACCTTTGCCACGGCATCCATCAGCCCCTTCACCTTGCCGCCGTCGGCCGGCGCGTCGAAGTAGCCGGGCAACTGCCACTTGCCGTCCACCTTGCGCAACACCACCCGGTGCTCCTCGTCGTCGGTGACGACCAGCCCATCGACGGCGGCGACCCCCTCCGCCAGCAGCGGTTTCTGGGGGGACCGGGAAACCAGCAGGTCGCCCTGGCGGCCCAGCCCCAGCGCCGCCAGCAGCTGCACCACGAGCAGGGTTCCGAGAACGAACAGCGCGCGCTTCATCTCACACCTCCTCCAGGATCTGCCGATAGCGGGCCTCGAGGCGACGCCGGCGGCGCCGGTGGACGACCCAGACCACCGCCAGTCCGGCCAGCACCAGGGCGTAGTCGAGGTATTCGCGCAGCCGCTGGCCGGCGGCGTCCATGGGTTCCAGGGTGCGGGCGAAGCGGCTGCGGTCGCGGCCGCGCAGGGCCAGCAGTCCCTGGTCCTCCAGCGACCAGTCCACCAGGTTCTGGACGAAGAGCGCCGGCTTTCGGTAAGTGGTGCCCAGCGCGCCGGCCAGCAGCGCCTCCGCCTGGTCGGTGAAGAGCAGGTTGGAGGCCACCAGGATCAGCCGCGCACCATCGGGCGAACGTTCGATGACCCCTTCCGCGCGCTTCGCCTCCTCCATTCCTTCCGCCTCGTCCTGCGCCTTCTTTTCCTCCTTTTCCTTCTTTCCTCCCTTCTCCTCCTTGGCGAGGAGGGGCGAGTTCCTGCCCTTGAAGGCGGAATCGAAGCGTCCTTCCAGCATCACCGCCAGGGTGCGCGGCCCGACCTTTTCGCCCGCCGCTAAGCCCAGGGCACCGAACCGGCGGAAATCGGGGACGATATCGAGGCTGGAAGAGGCCCAGCTCCCGGACGAGGAGCGCAGCAGCCAGGTGACCCTGCGGTCCCGGTTCTTCGCCTCGTCCACCTCGATGGGCGAGGCAAAGGGAACGTAGAGCTGGTCCAGCCCTGCGGTCACCGGGGAGTCGCCGTTGAGCCCCTCGTCGCGCACGTCGAGGATGTAGGGATAGTCCACCAGCTGGATCTCCCGCACCACGAAGCCGCCCCCCAGGTGCCGCTCCACCGGGATGGGCAGGGCGCCGGCGCGGGGGTCCAGCACCATCTCCTCACCCAGTTTCAGGCCATGCCCGGCGAGCCACTCCCCGAGGCCGCTGTCGAGCCTGCTGGCGTCCAGCGCGGGATCGAGGGTGACGTCGAAGGGCGAGGTGGCCAGCAACACGCTGCCACCGCGCATGAGGAACTGATCGACGGCGAACAGCTGCTTCTCGTCCAGCGACTCCGGCGCCAGCACCATGAGCATGTCGGCCTCCGCCGGCACCCGCCCCTCCTCCAGATCGGTCTCCACCCAGCGCACCGAGTCGGCCAGCTGCTGCTTCAGCACCCGGTACTGCCGGCCGGCCGCACCGAAGCCGAAGGGCGAGGTTGCCGCGCCCCCCGGAGCATAGACCGCCAGGGTCTTGAGGAAGCCGGGCGAGAAGCGCTTCACACCGGCCAGCAGCACCTGGCGGAAGCCCGCCTCGTCGAGCGTCTCGGGCAGGGGCACCGGCAGTTTCTGGCGGCCATCGTCCAGCACCATGTAGAACCAGAAGGGCCGGGGATCGAGAAGATCCAGGATCATGGGCTGGAAGCCCTCCTCCCTCTCCAGCCGGCCGGCCAGGGCCTCATCCTGGTCGGGATCCTGGAACTCCACCCGGAAACGTCCTTCCGACTCCTTCTTCAGCTTCTCCAGCGCCTTCTCCAGCGCCCCGCGTGCCTCCTGCATGGCCCCGGGCAGGGCGCCGCTGAGGTAGCCGGTGAAGGTGACCGGACGCGCCAGGTTGTGGAAGGGGTTGCCCCCGCCCTGGTACTGGTTGAGCACCTTGCGCACGGCGGCGGTGATCTCATACTCGGGGTTGCGCAGGGCCACCTCGAGGTCGGTCTCCGAGCCCACCTTCACGTCCACCAGGTCCTCGTAGTCGAGCACCTGGTACTGGTCTCCGTAGCTCACCAGCACGTGGAAGTAGCTGTTCACCACCGACGCCTGGTACTTGCTGGCGGTGCGGAAGGGAACCGGGCGGATGCCGAAGCGGGAACCCGCCTCCTCCTCCAGCCGGGGGTCCTCGTGGGGGTCGACGAACTCCACCCGCACCCGGCCGCGGCCGGCTACGGCATACTCTTCCAGCAGGTCACGAAGCTGGGGCACCAGGGGCGCCAGCAAGGGATGGGTGGCAGCGCTGAAGTAGCCGCGGATCAGCAGCGGCTCGCGCAGCCGGGCCAGGTAGCCCCGCGTCGCTTCCGAGAGGGTATAGAGACGCCCCTCGGTGAGATCCAGGCGCAGCCCGCCCAGCTGCCCCAACCAGAGATTGGCCGCCAGCAGGTTGGCCGCCGCCAGCACGGTCACCGCCACCGCGGCCCGGTGGGCCGGACGCGAGGGGTTGCCCGCCCACGAGGTACGTGCCAGCTCCAGCCGGTTGAGCAGCAGGAAGAGGCCGGCGATGGAGAGGTAGTAGTAGAGGTCGCGCAGGTCGAGCACGCCGCGCACGATGTCGTCGAAACGGCTGCCCAGGCCGAGGTCACGCAGCCACTCGCCGGTGCGGTAGCTCACCAGGGAGGTGAGCACCGGCGAGCCCGCCAGGTAGAAGGCGCCGGCCACCGCCACCGTGAGGATCAGGGCGACGATCTGGCTCTCGGCGCGGCTCGAGGCCCACAGGCCGATGGCGAGGTAAGCGGCCGCCAGGAAGAGCGCCGCCAGGTAGCCGCCCGCCACCGGCCCCCAGTCCAGCGGCCCCATGAAGGCCACGCTCAGCGGCAGCGGCAGGGTGAGCAGCAGCGCCAGCGCCACCAGCAGCCAGCCCGCCAGGAACTTGCCGAGGATGAGCGACCAGGGGGAGACCGGCGCCGTGAGCAGCAGCTCCAGGGTGCCGGCGCGCCGTTCTTCCGCCCAGGCGCGCATGGTGAGCGCCGCCACCAGGAAGAGGAGCAGCAGGGGCATCCACCGGAAGAGGGGCCGCACGTCGGCGATGTTGCGGGCGAAGAAGGTCTCCACCCAGAAGAAGACGAAGAGGGTCACCACCAGGAAGGCGCCCAGGAAGAGATAGGCCACCGGCGAGCCGAAGAAGGCGCCCAGCTCGCGGCGCGCCACCTGCCGGATCTCACGCCACATGCCGCACCTCCCCGCCGGTCTGCACCTCGGCGAACAGCCGTTCCAGGTCACGGGTCTCGGGGCAGAGACCGTGCAGGGCGAAGCCCGCCTCCTGCACCGCCCGGGCCACCCGGGGCGCCGCTTCGGGCGACGCCTCCAGGCGGTAGGTGAAGCGACCGGCGTGCTCCCCGGCGGGTTCCACCGCCTCCACGCCCTCCACCGGCGCCAGGGCCGCCCGTACCCGCTCCGGCGGCTGGTCCACCACCAGCTGCAGGCCGCGTGCCTGCTGCAGCTCGTCGAGGCGGCCGTCCACCACCTTGCGCCCGGCGCGCAGGATGATCACCCGCTCGCACACCGCCTGCACCTCCTGCAGGATGTGGGTGGAGACGATCACCGTGGCCTCCTTCGCCAGCTCCCGGATGAGCCCGCGCATGTGCAGGATCTGGGTGGGGTCGAGGCCGTTGGTGGGCTCGTCGAGGATGAGGATGCGTGGCCGGTGGAGGATGGCCTGGGCCACCCCCACCCGCTGGCGGTAGCCGCGCGAGAGGGTGTGGATGGGCGCGAGCGCCTTGGGTGCCAGCTCGGTGAGGCAGATGGCCCGCGCCAGGGCGGTCGGCCGCTCCGCCTCGGGCACCCCGTGCAGGCCGGCCTGGAAGTCGAGGTACTCCATCACCGTCATCTCGGGATAGAGCGGGCAGTTCTCCGGCAGGTAGCCGATGAGGGAACGGGCCCTGGCGGGATCCTCGCTCACCGGCTTTCCGTCCACCCGGACGACCCCCTCGGTGGGCTCCAGGTAGCCGGTGATCATCTTCATGAGGGTGGTCTTGCCCGCGCCGTTGTGCCCCAGCAGGCCGACGATCTCACCCGGCTGAATGCGGAAACCGACCTCCGCCACCGCCGTGAAATCGCCGAAGCGGCGCGTCACGCCTTCGACGTCGATCATGGCTGTGGACTCCGACTTGTTGTTGTTTTCGGAACGGGAAATCGCGCTCTTTGATCAAGCGGAAAAGGCAAAAGTTCCGCCGAAACTCCGCTCCCCGTCCTTATAGACACCGGGCTTCAGCCCGGCACCTCATGAACAAATGCGTCCAAGCGGTTCCGTGGGTCTTCGGCGGGACGACGGAGGCCAGGGATGGCCGACGCCGAGCGCACATGGATGTGCTTGTAGCGGTCCCGCCGAAGACCCATGGAACCGCTTTCCCCATCTTGCAGATGCCGGGTTGAAGCCCGGCCTGCAGGGAATCAGCGAAGTTCCAGCGCCCGGCGGTAGAGCAGGTTCCGGTTCTCCCCGGTGATGCGCGCCGCCAGCGACACCGCCTGTTTCAGCGGCAGCTCCTCCAGCAGGAGCGCAAGCACCTGGTCGGTCTCCCCTTCGAAACGCCCCTCCTCCCCGGCCTGCTCCGGCGGCGCCACCAGCACCACGAACTCCCCGCGGCGCCGATCGGGATCCGCCGCCACCAGCCCGGCCAGCTCGCCCAGGGTGCCGTCCAGGATCTCCTCGTGCCGCTTGGTCAGTTCGCGGGCCACGCAGCCGCGGCGTTCCCCGCCGAAGATCTCCGCCAGGTCGGCGAGGGTGCTCTCGATGCGGTGGGAGGACTCGTAGAAGACGAGGGTGGAGGTGGACCACCTGAGCCTTTCGAGCCGCTCGCGGCGGGCGGCCCGCTGGCGCGGCAGGAAGCCGTGGAAGCAGAAGCTGTCGGCTGGAAGGCCGGAGACGCTCAGGGCCGCTACCACCGCGCTGGGCCCGGGAACCGGCGACACCTTCAGCCCCCGCCGGCGGCATTCGCGCACCAGCGGAAACCCGGGATCGCTGATCAGGGGCGTGCCCGCGTCGGAGACCAGTGCCACCGACTCTCCCCCCTCCAGCCAGCCGACGATCCTGCCGAGCACCCGCGTCTCGTTGTGTTCGTGGAGCGGTGTCATGGGGGTGTCGATGCCATGGTGCCGGAGCAGGCGACGGGTGTGCCTGGTATCCTCTGCTGCGATGTGCGCCACCGACCCCAGCACCTCGATGGCGCGCCTGGAGAGGTCGTCCAGGTTGCCGATGGGGGTGGCCACCACGTAGAGCACGCCCCTTCCGTTTGACACTGGCTGCTGGCTCATAAGATACTCGCCACTTCGTTCAAGGAGGCCCCGCTCAAGGACCAGTTCCGGGCCAGCATGCCCTTCCTACCAGGGAACCCGCACCGGCATACCCGAGATGTTGCATCGTCTTCTTCCCCTCCTGCTCGTGCTGTTCGTGGCCGCCTGCGCCACGCCGCCCGAATCCCCGGTGGACGCCCAGGCGCGACACGCCGAACGGCTTTTCCAGGAGAAGCAGTACGAAGCCGCCGCCGACCTCTACCTGGCACTGGCCGGACAGGCCGGCGGCGAAAAGCGGCTGGCCTACCGGCTGCTGGCAGCCGACAGTCTGCTGCAGGCCGGCGAGGAAAACAAGGGACGCAAGCTGCTCGCAGGCATCGACCCGCAGCTGCTGCCACCCCGCCTGCAACAACGCTACCGGCTGGTGCAGGCCGGACTCAGGCTGCAGCAGGAAGATGCAGCCGGCGCGCTCCAGCTGCTGGAGGGCCTGGAACAGGAAGCCGGCCCGGAACTCGCCAGACGCACCCTGGCGCTCCGCGCCCGGGCCCAGGACCTGCTCGGTGACCGCCTGGGCCAGGCCCGCACGCTGATCCGGCTCGAGCCGATGGTGCAGGAGGAGAGCGAACGCCTGGCGCTGCAGCTGCAGATCCTCTCCATCCTGGTACGCCAGCCTCCCCAGGTGCTGGACCAGGAGCTGCCGCCGGACGAAACGGCGCGGGGCTGGGCGGAGCTGGCCTCCCTGCTGCGCGGCTATCCCAACGATCCCCAGGGGGTGGCCGCCCCGTTCCAGGAGTGGCGGTCCCTCTATCCCGGCCACCCGGCCCTTCCCTCGCTCCTCGCCAGCTGGTATGAAGCGCAGCAGCGGCTGGCGCCGGCCCAGGTCGGGCACATCGCCGTACTGCTGCCCGGCCAGGGGCCTTACGCCGCCGCCGCCGAGGCGATCCGCGCGGGAATCCTCGCCGCCTGGTACGCCACCGACGCGGAACAGCGGCCACTGGTCACCTTCCACGACAGCAGCGACCCCGAGAGGATCTGGCCCCTCCTCCACCAGGTGGCGGAAGCGGGCGCGGACATGGTGATCGGCCCCCTCGCCAAGCAGAGCGTCCTGCAGCTGGCAAGGGCCGGTTCCCTGCCGCTGCCGGTGCTGGCCCTCAACCGGGTCTCCACCGACACCCTGCCCCCGGCCAACCTCTACCAGTACGCTCTCTCGCCGGAAGAAGAGGCGAAACAGGCGGCACTCCAGGCTGCCTCCATGGGGCTCGGGACCCCGGGTATCCTCCATCCCGACTCCGCGTGGGGGGAACGGCTCTTCCGCGCCTTCGAGGAAGAGTGGCTGATGCTGGACCGCGCCCCCATCGGCAGGGAGCTCTACCACCCGGAGAAGAACGACTACTCCGAAGCCGTGGCCCGGCTGCTGAAGATCGAGGAGGCCAAGGCCGAACACGCCAAGGCCGAGGAGGAGGCCGGCGAGGAGCTGCCCTTCGAACCCGAGATGCCGGTGGACTTCATCTTCGTCGTCGGCCACAAGCCCGACCTGCTCCGGCTGCGCCCCCTCATCCGTTTCCACCACGGCACCAGCCTTCCGGTGCTCACCCTCTCCAGGGCGTGGAAGGGCAGCCTCGACCGGGAAGAGGCCTTCGACCTGGAGGGCGTGATGCTGCCGGAGATCCCCTGGCTGGCCGAACCGGAACGGACAGGCGCTCCCCTCACCGTGGAGACCGCCACACGCCTCTTTCCAGACGGCATGCGGAAGTACCCGCGCCTCGTCGCCATGGGTATGGACGCCTATGCCCTGCTTCCCGAGTTGAACCGGCTCACCCTGCCCGAACAGCCTCCCTTGCAGGGGGCCACCGGGGAGCTCTCCCTCGATGCCCGCCACCAGGTGCGACGCCGCCTCACCTGGGTCGTCCTCGGCACACCCGTGCGCGTGCTGGGCCCTACTCCACCGCCGGAGAGCATCGACCCTACCAACTGGAGCCCCCTGGAAAGCGAAAACGAAGTCCTCCCGGAAGATGAAGCAGGAGAAGCCACACCACCTGCGCAGCGGTGAGGCGGCGGAAGCGCGGGCGCTGGCCTGGCTGCAGTCACGGGGCATGGCGCTGGTGGCCCGCAACTACCACTGCAAGGCGGGCGAGATCGACCTGGTCATGAGGGACGGGGAGTACTTGGTCTTCGTCGAGGTTCGTTACCGCAGCCACCGCGGCTTTGGCTCAGCGGCCGAGTCGGTGACCCCGGCCAAGCAGCGGCGGCTGCAGCGGGCGGCCAGCCACTACCTGCAGCGGCTCTCCCGCGTGCCGCCCTGCCGCTTCGATATAATTGGTGTCGACGCCGACAACCGGATAGACTGGATCAGAAACGCCTTTTGAGCAAAAGTCCCCTCTTGAACCTGGAAGCCCGTGTCCAACTGCTCTTCGAGGAGAGCATCGAAACCAAGCGCCGCTGCCTGCCCCGGCTCCAGCAGCCGCTGGTGGCCGCCGCCAGCCTGGTGGTGGAGAGCCTGCTGGCCGGCGGCAAGGTGATGAGCTGCGGCAACGGCGGCTCCGCCGCCGACGCCCAGCACTTCTCCTCCGAGATGCTCAACCGCTTCGAGCGGGAGCGCCCGGGCCTGCCAGCCTTTGCCCTCACCACCGACAGCTCCACCCTCACCTCCATCGCCAACGACTACGCCTACAGCGAGGTCTTCGCCAAGCAGATCGCGGCCCTCGGGCACCCGGGCGACGTGCTGCTGGCCATCAGCACCAGCGGCGACTCGCCCAACGTGGTGCGCGCAGTGGAGACCGCCAAGGAGCAGCAGATGAAGGTGATCGCCCTCACCGGCCGCGACGGCGGCCGCATCGCCGGCCTGCTGCACGAGGAGGACATCGAGCTGCGCGCCGACAGCGACTCCACCGCCCGCGTCCAGGAGGTCCACCTGCTCTGCATCCACTGCATCTGCGACCTGGTGGACAACCTGCTGCTGGGGACGGATGCCTGACGCCACCCTCCCCAGCCGCTGGCAGAAACGGCTCGCCCGCCTCTTTCCCGGAGACGACCTGATCCTGGAGCCCGCGGCTCTGCTCGCCTACGGCTACGACAACAGCCAGCACCGGGCCTCTCCCCTCGCCGTGGCCTTTCCCCGTTCCACGGAGCAGGTGGCCGAACTGGCCGCGCTGTGCAGCGAGGCGGGGCTGCCGCTCACCTGCCGCGGGCGGGGCACCGGCACTGCCGGCGCCGCCGTGCCCGTGGCCGGGGGCATCGTGGTCTCCTTCGAACGGATGAACCGCATCCTGGAGCTGGACCCGGCCAACCGCCTGGCGCGGGTGGAGCCGGGCGTGAGCAACCTGGAGCTGCAGCGGGCGGCAAAGGAACTGGGCTTCTTCTGGCCGCCCGACCCCACCAGCGCCACCGTCTGCACCCTGGGCGGCAACCTGGCCTGTAACGCCGCCGGTCCCCGCGCGGTGAAGTACGGCACCTGCCGCGAGAACACCCTGGGACTGGTGGCGGTCACCGGCGAAGGACGGGTGCTGCACACCGGCGTGCGCACCACCAAGGGGGTGGTGGGCTACGACCTCACCCGGCTGATCATCGGCTCCGAGGGCACCCTGGCAGTGATCACCGAGGCCACGCTTCGCCTCGTCCCGCTGCCCGAGGCGCGCGCCACGCTGCAGGCCCTCTACCGGGACGTGCACGCCGCTGCACGGGCGGTCTCCACCATCATGGCCCTCCCGGTCACCCCCTCGGCGCTGGAGTTCATGGACGGCAACGCCCTGCGCATGGTGCGCGACTTCGCCGACCCCGGCCTGCCGCAGGCGGCGGGCGCCCTGCTCATGATCGAGCTGGAGGAGAGCCGGCCGGCGCTGGAGGCCGCGGTGGACACCATCACCCGCGCCGCCTCGGTGGAAGGCTGCCTGGAGGTGAGCGCCGCCTCCGACCGGGCGCAGGTGGAGCGGCTCTGGCGCACCCGCAAGGCCCTCTCCCCGGCCCTGCGCAACGTGGCGCCGAAGAAGATCAACGAGGACGTGGTGGTGCCGGTCTCCCGTATCCCCGACCTCATCGGCGGGCTGGAGGAGATGGGCCGGCGCCACGGCGTCGCCATCGTCAACTTCGGCCACGCCGGCAACGGCAACATCCACGTCAACCTGCTCATCGACCCCGGGGATCCCGCCCAGCGGGAAGCGGCCGACCGCTGCCTGGACGAGCTCTTCGACCTGGTGCTCAAGCTGGGCGGAACCCTCTCGGGCGAACACGGCATCGGCCTGGTGAAGCGGCGGTTCGTGGATCGGGAGATCGACGCGCCCACCCTGGAGCTGATGCGCGCCATCAAGCGGCAGTTCGACCCCGCCGGCATTCTCAACCCGGGCAAGGCGCTGCCCTGAAGCGCGAGGAGGCACCGATGAACCCCCGACTGGCACTTCTTCTCTCCACGGCCCTGCTGCTCCCCGCCATGGTCGGCGCGGACGAGCGGGTCAGCGAGGCCTCGGACCGCACCGGCCTCTCCCTCACCCTCTACAACGAGGACCTCGCCCTGGTCCGCGAGCGGCGGGAAGTGGAGCTGCCTGCCGGCGTGGTGGATCTGGCCCTCCGCGGCGTGAGCGGACGGATGCAGGCGGAGACCGCGCTCCTGCAGGATGGCGACGGCAAGGGCGACCTCGAGGTGCTGGAGCAGAATTTCAACTACGACCTGCTCACCCCCGCCAAGCTGCTGGAGAAGTACCTCGGCCGCGAGATCCGCATCCGGCGCACCAATCCGGCCAACGGCGAGGAGCAGACCGTCCGGGCGAAGGTGTTGAGCACCCAGGGCGGGCTGGTGGTGCGCATCGGCGACCGCATCGAGACCAACCCGGGCGGCCGCTTCCTCTTCGACGACATTCCCGCCGACCTGCGCGACCAGCCCACCCTGGTGACCCGGCTGAAGACGGAAGGGGGTGGCAGGCGTACCCTGGAGCTGAGCTATCTCAGCGGTGGTCTCTCCTGGCGGGCGGACTACGTGGCGCGGCTGGACCGCGACGGCCGGCGGCTGGACCTCGCCGGCTGGGTCACCCTGGACAACCGTTCCGGCACCGCCTACCGGAACGCCCGGCTGCAGCTGGTGGCCGGCGATCTCAACCGGGTGGCCACCACCCCGCCACGCCAGCGCTTCAAGCAGGCGCTGGCCATGGCCGAGGCGGACACCGCGATACGGGAGGAGGGGCTCTTCGAATACCACCTCTACAGCCTTCCGCGCACCACCGATCTCCTGGACCGCCAGACCAAGCAGGTGGCCCTGCTCGAGGCCCGCAACTTGGGCGTGGAGAAGGAATACCTGCTCCAGGGCCACGCCTACTATTACCGGCAGCAGGGCGGCGAACCGGGCCGGCGGCTGCCCGTGCAGGTGTGGCTGAACTTCCGCAACGACCGGGACAACCACCTCGGCATGCCCCTGCCCGGCGGCATCGTGCGGGTCTACCAGGCCGACCGCAGCGGCAGTCTCCAGTTCGTGGGGGAGGACCGCATCGGCCACACGCCGGAGGGAGAGCGGGTGCGTCTGAGGCTGGGCAACGCCTTCGACGTCACCGCCACCCGGCTGCAGACCAGCTGGGCCAGGCGCGACCACGGCCACCCCTACCGCGGCGCGGCCGAGAGCGGCTACCGCATCGAGCTGCGCAACGCAGGCGGGAAGCCGGTGACGGTGACGGTGCAGGAGCCGATCCCCGGCGACTGGCGGATCACCCGCGAGAGCCTGCCCCACGCGAAGGCCGACGCCCATACCGCGCAGTGGCGGGTGGAGGTGCCGGCCAGGGGCCGCGCCGTCCTGGAATACGGCGTGCTGGTGCGCTGGTAAAGAATTCCACCGGGTACTGAAGAAAGCGGTGCAGGTGCCGAAAGAAGGGGATGAAGTGGAAATGGGCCGATAAACAAAAACGTTTTGACAGAAAAATCGTTTATCCCGTGTAATCCCCGTCTCGGCCCCACCACCACCTGAAGGAGGAACAGGACGTGGTATCGAAAATCTTCTCCGTGCTCGCAGCAGCCCTGCTCCTGCCCGCAACGGCCCTGGCGAGCAGCGGCGGGCAGACCCTCGACCTGACCCAGCACTGGGCCGGCTATGCGGCGCTCGCCATCTTCGCGGTCGCCTACCTGCTGGTGATGGCCGAAGAGTTCACCCACCTGCGCAAGTCCAAGCCGGTCATCCTCGCCGCAGGCATCATCTGGGCCATCCTCGGCTGGGTCTACCACACCCACGGCATGAACCACGAAGCAGAACAGGCGGTCCGCCACAACCTGCTGGAATACGCCGAACTGATGCTCTTCCTCCTCGTGGCGATGACCTACATCAACGCCATGGACGAGCGCCGGGTGTTCGAGGCCCTGCGCGTCTGGCTGGTGCGCAAGGGACTCGGCTTCCGTTCCCTCTTCTGGATCACCGGCCTGCTCGCCTTCTTCATCTCGCCGGTGGCCGACAACCTCACCACCGCGTTGCTCATGTGCGCCGTGGTCATGGCGGTGGGGGGCGACAACACCCGCTTCGTGCTGCTGGCCTGCATCAACATCGTGGTGGCGGCCAACGCGGGCGGCGCCTTCAGCCCCTTCGGGGACATCACCACGCTCATGGTGTGGCAGAAGAACATCGTCACCCCCCAGGGAGCGGTGGACTTCTGGTCCTTTTTCTACCTGTTCGTCCCTTCCCTGGTGAACTGGCTGGTGCCTGCCGCCATCATGGTGCTGGCGGTACCCCACGCCAAACCCGAACCCATCTCCGAAGACATCCGGATGCGCCGCGGCGCGAGACGCATCGTGCTGCTCTTCTTCCTCACCATCATCACTGCGGTGAGTTTCCACAACTTCCTGCACCTGCCGCCGGTGGTCGGCATGCTCACCGGCCTGGCCTACCTGCAGCTCTTCGGCTACTACTTGAAGAAGACCCCCAAGCCGGACGAGAACGGCGAAACCGTGGAAGATGCCGGGCAGATGGGGACGCCCGTGGCCTTCGACATCTTCCAGAGCGTGGCCCGCGCCGAGTGGGACACCCTCCTCTTCTTCTACGGCGTGGTGCTCTGCGTGGGCGGCCTGGGCTTCATCGGCTACCTGGCGCTGGCCTCGGAGGTCATGTACGTGGAGTGGGGCGCCAGCTACGCCAACATCGCCGTCGGCGTGCTTTCGGCCATCGTGGACAACATCCCGGTGATGTTCGCCGTGCTCACCATGATGCCCGACATGCCCCCCGGGCAGTGGCTGCTGGTGACGCTCACCGCCGGCGTGGGCGGCTCGTTGCTCTCCATCGGCTCCGCCGCCGGGGTGGCGCTCATGGGGCAGGCCCGCGGCAAGTACACCTTCTTCGGCCACCTGAAGTGGACCCCGGTCATCGCGCTCGGCTACGCGGCCAGCATCGCAGTGCACATGGTGCTCAACAAGTCTTTGTTCTGATTCGGCTTCCAGGGCGCGTGCCCGGGCCCGGGCCGATTGTGGTATAGTTTCGCTTTTGGCTGGGGCAGCAGCAAAGCCGCCTGCTGGCGCGCAGGCGGCTTTGCTGTTGATCTATCCGTTTCGAGACAGAATCCGGGAGGCTAAACCATGTCCAAGAAACACCCCATCGTCGTGGTCACCGGTTCCTCCGGTGCCGGCACCACCACCGTCAAGCGCGCCTTCGAGCACATCTTCCTGCGCGAGGGCATCAAGGCCGCCATCATCGAGGGGGACAGCTTCCACCGCTACGACCGCGCCGAGATGAAGGTGAAGATGGCCGAGGAGGGGCTCAGCCACTTCGGCCCCGAGGCCAACCGCTTCGACAAGCTGGAGGAGCTGTTCAGGACCTACGGCGAGACGGGCACGGGCCAGAAGCGCTACTACCTCCACAGCCAGGAGGAGGCCGAGGAACACAACGCGCGCCTGGGCACCGACAAGAAGCCGGGCGAATTCACCCCCTGGGAGGAGATTCCCGAGGGCACCGACCTGCTCTTCTACGAGGGGCTGCACGGCATGGTGGTCACCGACGAGCACAACGTGGCCCAGCACGTGGACCTGGGCGTGGGCGTGGTGCCCATCGTCAACCTGGAGTGGATCCAGAAGATCCACCGCGACAGCAAGGAGCGGGGCTACTCGGCCGAGGCCATCGTGGACACCATCCTGCGGCGCATGCCCGACTACATCAAGCACATCACGCCCCAGTTCTCCCGCACCGACATCAACTTCCAGCGGGTGGCCACGGTGGACACCTCCAACCCCTTCATCGCGCGGGACATCCCCACCCCCGACGAGAGCTTCGTGGTGATCCGCTTCGCCGACCCGGAGAAGTTCGACATCGACTTCCCCTACCTGCTGAACATGATCCCCAACTCCTTCATGTCGCGGCGCAACACCATCGTGGTACCCGGCGGCAAGATGGGTTTCGCCATGGAGATCATCCTTGGTCCCATCATCGACCGCATGATGGAAGAGCGCGGCTGAGAAGAAACGCGCTTCGGAAAAACCCCCGACCGGTGACGGCGGGGGTTTTTCGATGGGCGGTTCCTGCACCAAGGGGAGATCGCGGCACCTTCGTCTCCTGGCGGCACGGGGCAAGACTCGTCAGCCGAGCCGACGGCGGATCTGCTCCAGCAGCCGCCCGCGGGTGAGCCCCGCCTCCTCCAGCTGCTCGGCCTGGGTGCCCTGTTCGATGTAGCGGTCGGGAATTCCGAACTGGAGCAGGGGCACTTCGATCCCCTCGGCGGCCAGGAGCTCGGCCACGGCGGAACCGGCTCCGCCCATGATGGCGTTCTCCTCCACCGTCACCAGCAGCTCGTGGCTGCGCGCCAGCTCCCGCACCAGGGCTTCATCCAGCGGCTTGATGAAGCGCATGTTGGCCAGGGTGGCATCCAGTTCCTCCGCCACCGCCTCGCACAGCCCCACCATGGCACCGAAGCCCAGCAGCGCCACCCGGTCACCCCGCCGGCGCAGCTCGCCCCGGCCCCAGGGCAGCGTCTCCAGCCTCTCTTCCGGCACGGCACCGGGCCCCTTGCCACGGGGATAGCGTACCAGGGCTGGTCCCTCGTGCTCCCAGGCGGTCTGCAGCAGGCTCCGGCACTCCGCTTCGTCGGCGGGCGCCAGCACCGCCAGGTTGGGGATGCAGCGGCCGTAGCTCAGATCGTAGGCGCCGGCGTGGGTGGGGCCGTCGCCACCCACCAGGCCGGCGCGGTCCACGGCGAAGGTGACGTCCAGGTTCTGCAGGGCCACGTCGTGGATCAGCTGATCGTAGGCCCGCTGCAGGAAGGTGGAGTAGATGGCCACCACCGGCTTGAGGCCGTCGCAGGCCATGCCGGCGGCCAGGGTCACGGCGTGCTGCTCGGCGATGCCCACGTCGAAATAACGGTCCGGGTATTCCCGGGAGAAGCGCACCAGGCCGGATCCCTCGCACATGGCGGGGGTGATGGCCACCAGCCGCGGGTCCCTCTCGGCCGCGTCACACACCCAGTCGGAGAAGACCTGGGTGTAGGTGATCCCCTCGCCGCCTCCCAGCGGTTCTCCCGTCTCGGGATCGAAGGGCTTGACGCCGTGGTAAAAGCAGGGATCGCCCTCGGCGGGGGCGAAGCCCTTGCCCTTCTGCGTCACCACGTGGAGGAAACGCGGCCCCTCCATCTGCTTCATGTTCTGCAGGGTCTGGATCAGCATGGGCAGGTCGTGGCCGTCGATGGGACCGATGTAGTTGAAGCCCAGCTCCTCGAAGAGGGTGCCCGGCATGAGCATCCCCTTCATGTGCTCCTCCCAGCGGTCCATGAGGTCGCGCACGCCGGGCACCACCCCCAGCACCTGCTTGCTCCCCTCCCGCATGCGGTTGTAGAAGCGGCTGGAGAGCACCCGCGCCAAGTAGTTGCTCACCGCACCCACCGGCTGCGAGATGGACATGTCGTTGTCGTTGAGCACCACCAGCAGGTCCATGTCCAGGGCGCCGGCGTGGTTGAGGGCCTCGAAGGCCATGCCGGCGGAGAGCGCCCCATCGCCGATGACGGCGATGTGCTCGCGCCGCACCCCCCCCAGGCGGGCAGCCACCGCCATGCCCAGGGCGGCGCCGATGGAGGTGCTGGAGTGGCCCGCGCCGAAGGCGTCGTACTCCGACTCGTCGCAGCGGAGAAAGCCGGAGAGCCCTCCCTTCTGCCGCAGGCTCTCCATGCGCGTGCGCCGCCCGGTGAGGATCTTGTGGGGATAGGCCTGGTGGCCCACGTCCCAGATCAGCCGGTCCCTGGGGGTGTCGAAGACGTAGTGGAGGGCGATGGTGAGTTCCACCACGCCCAGTCCCGCCGCCAGGTGGCCGCCGGTGCGCGAAACCACCTCGATGAGGTACTCCCTCAGCTCCTGCGCCAGCGCCGGCAGCTTCTCCGGCGGCAGCCGGCGCAGGTCGTCCGGGTAGTCCACCTGCTCCAGCAGGGGATAGAGGGGCTGCTCTGCGGAAGAGGACATGGGTTAGAATGCGAACCTCAGGGAAAACCCCAATTCTACCAGCATGGAACCGGACTCACTGGAACAATTGTCAACCCGGCAGCTGCGCAAGCGGCGACAGGAGCAGCTGCTGCGCAGCTACCACAAGCAGCGCCAGCGCAACCTGCTGGCCAGGCCCGGCATCCACCGGTTCGCGCTGGTGCTCGACCACCTCAAGGCGAGCTTCAACGTGCCCAAGATCTTCCGCAGCGCCGAGGCCTTCGGCGCCCGCGAGATCCACCTGGTGAACATCGGCCCCTTCGATCCCTCTCCGGCCAAGGGCAGCTTCCGCAAGGTGCCCGCCCGCTTCCACGACAGCTTCGAGGCGGCATACCGCCAGCTCGTGGAACAGGGCTACACCCTCTTTGCGCTCACCCCGGCCCGCGACAGCGAGCCGCTCACCCGGGTACGCTTTCCCGAGCGCAGTGCCTTCATCCTCGGCCACGAGGAGAACGGCTTCAGCTTCGAACTGGAGGCCTGGCCGGAGATCCGCCCGCTGCACATCCCCCAGTTCGGCGAGGTGGAGAGCCTCAACGTGAGCGTGGCCGCCTCCATCGTCATGTACGAATATGTGCGCCAGCTCCATTCATGAGCCTCCTCCGTTTCCTCTGGCGCTTCCTGCTGCTCCTGCTGCACACCCTCCACGGCGCCTGGCTGAGCCTCACCCACGTCCGCCACCCCCACGGCAATGGAGAGACCCTGCCCGACCCGGAGCCCATCTCCGCCTGGTCACGCCGGCTGCTGGAGATCCTCCACGTGCGGCTCCACTGCCGCGGCAGCCCGCCCCACAGCGCCGCCCTCATCGTCGCCAACCACCTCTCCTGGCTGGACATCCCGGTGATCAGCGCCTGCACCCACGCCGCCTTCCTCTCCAAGGAGGCCATCCGCCACTGGCCACTCATCGGCTGGTTCGCCCGGGCAGCGGGCACGGTCTTCATCCGCCGTGGCAAGGGCGAGGCCAGCCAGGTGGCCGAGGCCATCGCCAGCCGCCTGCAGGGCGACCGGCAGCTGGCCATCTTCCCGGAGGGGCGCATCGGCGACGGCCGGCAGGTGCAGCGCTTCTTTCCCCGCCTCTTCGCTGCGGCCATCGAGACCCACACCCCCGTAGTCCCGGTGGCGCTGCGCTACGGCACACCCGAGGCACCCGACCAGGTTGTGGTCTACCACAAGGGACGCTCCTTCCTCGGCATTCTCTTCCGCATCCTGGCGCGGGGGGAGACCCGGGCCGAGATCATCTTCTGCCCTCCCCTATCGCCGGAGGGCAAGGACCGCCGCACCCTGGCGCGGGAGGCGCGGGAGGCGATTCAGGCGGCGCTCTCCGCGGACGCCGGTGACTGAAGCACCATCCGGTCGCGGAGGAAGGGCAGCAGCAGGGTGAAGAGCACCGCGGTGGCCAGCATGAGGCCGGTGAAGAACCAGAAGTAGCCGGCCCCCTCCAGCAGCAGGGTGCCGTCCTCACGCTGGATGAAGAAGTTCACCGCGCTGGTGAAGAGGTTGCCCAGCGACACCGAGAGCAGGAAGAGCGCCATGACCAGCGACTTCATGGTGCGGGGCGCCTGGGTGTAGGCGTACTCCAGGGCGGTGATGGAGACCATCACCTCGGCGCAGGTGAGCAGCAGGTAGGCGGTGAGCTGCCACAGCAGCGAGGGGGTGGCGCCGGCGTCGATGCGCGCCTGCGCCAGCGAGGCCACGGCGAAGGCGGCCGCCGCCACGAAGAAGCCCATGGCCACCTTGCGCATGGGGGTGAGCCGGATCACCCGCTCCAGCAGGGGGTAGACCCCGTAGGCGAAAAGGGGGATGAGCAGCATCACCAGCAGGGGGTTGGCGGCCTGCACCTGGCTCGGCAGCACCTCGAGGCCGAAGAGCACCCGGTCCATCCGCTGCGCCTGCAGCACCCAGGATGAGCCGGTCTGGTCGAAGAGCGCCCAGAAGACCGCCACGAAGAGATAGACCACCGCCAGGCGGCCGAAGGTGCGCAGGCTCTCCGGCTCCAGCGCCTCGCGCAGCAGGGCCATGCCCGCCGGCGGCACGTGCACGAACCGCTTCCGCCCCATCCAGAAGAGCCCGGTTGCCAGCGCCATGAGCAGGCCGGGAATGCCGAAGGCCCAGTGGGGGCCGTACCGTTCGAGCACCCAGGGGGTGAGCAGGGTGGAGACGAAGGCGCCCAGGTTGATGGCGGCATAGAACCAGCCGAAGGTTCGGCTGATGAGGTGGCGGTTGGCCCATCCGAACTGGTCCCCCACATGGGCCGAGACGCAGGGCTTGATGCCGCCCGCGCCCAGGGCGATGAGCGCCAGCCCCACGGCCAGCCCGGTACGGGTGTCGTCCAGCGCCAGCGCCAGGTGGCCGCCGCAGTAGACCAGCGACAGCGCGATGATGGTGCGGTACTTGCCCAGCCAGAGGTCGGAGAGCAGCGCCCCCAGCAGGGGTGTAAGATAGACCGCCGAGACGAAGAGGTGGTACCACCCCTTGGCGTCGGCCTCGTTCATGGGATCGGGCCGGCCGTCCACGCCCATCAGGTGGGCCGTCATGAAGACCACCAGGATGGTGCGCATGCCGTAGAAGCTGAAACGCTCGGCGGCCTCGTTGCCGATGATCCAGGGGATGCCGGCGGGCAGCCCCTTCTGCTCGGGTGGCCGGGTGAGGTAGCTCATGGGGCGGGTTCCGCGCCTCCTTCGTTGCCTGGAAGGGGGGCAGTATAGTGTCACGAAACAGGAATTACGATTTCCTCGTCCTGGGCCAGGGGCTGGCGGGCAGCCTGCTGGCCTGGCGGCTCCTCCGTCGCGGCCGGCGGGTGCTGGTGCTGGACGATGGCCACCGCACCGCCGCCTCCCGGGTGGCCGCCGGCCTCGTCAACCCCCTGGCCGGCATGCGCTTCAACCATTCGCCCCACGTGCGCCACTGGCTCGAGGCGGTGGAGCGGATCTACGGCGAACTGGAAGAGGCGGCGGGCAGGCCCTTCCTCCACTGGCAGCCCATGGTGCGGCTCTTCCGCTCGCCGGAGCAGGCCCGCTTCTACGAACGCAAGGCGGCCCTGGCGGAGAACCGCTGGCTCTTCGGCGAGCGCTTTCCCCCGGAGCACTCCGGAGAGCCGGTGCACACCCCACACGGGGGCTTCTTCCAGAAACGCACCGGCCACCTGGACCTGCCGGCGCTGCTGTCCTTCCTCTCGGACTGGCTGGAGGAACGGGGCGCCCTGCGGCGGGAGGCAGTGGAGTACGGTCGCCTGGAGGTGACCCCGGAGGTCGTCCGTTACGGCGGGCTGGAGGCCGCCCACCTGGTCTGCTGCGAAGGCTACCGCGGCATGGACAACCCCTGGTTCGGGCACCTCCCCTTCGCGCCCGACAAGGGGGAATTCCTGGTGCTGGAGAAAAGGCCGGGGGCCGCGGAGGCCGACCTGCCCCGTGCCATCGTCAACGGCGCCCACTGGCTGCTGCCCCACGCCGACGGCCGCTACCGGCTCGGTTCCACCCACGACCACCGTCACCTGGACCAGACGCCCACGGCGGAGGGAAGAAGGAAGCTGGAAGAGGGGATGCGGAAGCTGCTGCTGCACCCGGAGGCGCTGCGACTCCACGACCACCAGGCGGGGGTGCGCCCGGCCACCTCCGACCGGCAACCCTTCCTGGGCACCCACCCCGACCACCCCCGGCTGCACCTCTTCAACGGCTTCGGCGCCCACGGCAGCATCTCCATCCCCTGGTACAGCGAACGCATGACCGCCTGGCTGCTCGACGGCGAGTCCCTGCCCGAGAACGCCGACCTGAACCGTTTTCAGCGGTAGGCAGCGGGGCCAGGGACGAGCGGGATCAGGCCGGGAGCACCACTTTCCATCGGGATCTCGGCGGCAGGGATGCCGCCGCGAAGCCTCCAGGGACGGATTCACGGCGTTCCCGATGGAAAGTGGTGCTCCCGGCCCCGCTGGATCGGGCAGACCGAAAATGAGCTCGCTGCCGGAGTTCCGGGGTGGGAGACCGCCCCGTTCCTCAGGGCACCACCTGGTCGATCACCAGCTCCACCGGCTTGCCGGCGGTGGTCTCCACCACCACCTCGGCACTCTGCAGGTCGCCGCTGGCCGCTGTGGGCTCGCCACTGCGGGCGATGCGTGCCCCAATCTTCAGCTGCTTGTGATCGGTGAGTTTTCCATCACGAAGGAGATGGCTGTCGTTCAGGGTCACCCTGGCCGGCAGGTCACCGACGGTCATACGGATGGCCGCCACCGGCATGGGCGGACCATTTACCGCCTTGGCGAAGATGAAGAGCGGCTCGTCGGGCTTCACCCTCTCCTTCAGCTCCGGTGACAGGCGCACCTCGAGTTCGATACCGGCGGCCGCCGCCTTCAGGTCCACAGAGGAACCGGGATCCTCCACCTCGATCCCCTGGCTGGCCGCCATCTTCTTGGCGGCGGCGATGAGGCCGCGCAACTCCTCCACGTATTCGGGCTGGTCGGCAAGGCCCGCCTCGGCCTGGCGCCAGTAGTAGATGGCGTTCTGGTAGTCCCCCGCCTCGCGCGCCCCCTGGCCGGCCAGCCACAGGGCGGTAGTGTCCTCCGGTGCCTGCTCCAGCGCCTGCTTCACCAGCTCGTAGGGCTTGCCGCTGAGACGGCCGCCCTGGGTCATGGCCAGGGCGTCGGCCCAAGCAATGAGCGCCTGGGGATGGTCGTCGGTGAGTTTCGCCACCTTCTCGTAGGCATTGGCGGCGTCACCGAAGCGCTGCAGGCTGGCGTAGATGCGTCCCAGCATGAACCACGCCTCCGCATCCTCCGGCTGTTCCTGCACCCGCTTCTCGAGTGCCGCCTGCACCTCGGCCATGGTGGGTGCCTTGCCCCCCTTCTCGTGGGGATTACCGGCCATGGGATTCACCGCCTCGCCGTCCAGGGCCTCGGGCGTACCGAGCACGAAGTAGAGCCCCAGGCTGGCGATAGGCAGCAGCACAGCCAGGAGAACCGCCCCCACGCGCTGACCGAAGGCACTGACGCTCACGCGCTGCTCCGCCACCGAGGTGTCCTCGAGCAGCTCCTGTTCCAGCTCCTCTTTCGCCTGGGTGAAGGCCTCCTCGTCGAGGTTGCCGGCCTGGTATTCGGCCTCCAGCTCCTTCAACTTCTCGCGCGCCACGCGGATGTTGCGCTCGCGCACCTCGTCCACGATCTCGCCCCGCTGGCGCAGCAGCGCCCACAGCAGAACCGCCAGCACCAGCCCCAGCAGCAGGGCCACGATGATCCAGAAGGTCATGCCCCGTCCTCCCCGTGACCCCGGAGCAGGGCCTCGGCCTTGCGCCGCTCCTCCTCGCTCAAGACCTCTTCCCCGCCGGCGGGGCGACGGCGTATGAAACGCACCAGCACCACCACGCCCACCAGGAAGATGAGGAAGGGGCCGACCCAGAGCAGAAGGGTGTTGCGCTGCAGGGGCGGACGGTAGAGCACGAAATCGCCGTAGCGGGCCACCATCCAGTCGACGATCTCGTCCTTGCTCTTCCCCGCCTCCACCATCTCGTAGGTCTTCTGGCGCAGGTCCTGGGCCAGCTCGGCGTTGGAGTCGGCCAGGTTCTGGTTCTGGCAGACGAGACAGCGCAGCTCGTCGATGAGCTCCTTGTAGATCTTCTCCTTTTGCGGATCGTCGAACTGGTGTACCTCGATGGCGCCCTGGGCCAGCAGCGGCACGAGCAGCAACAGGGGCAGGAACAGGTGGCGCATCATCCTTCTTCCTCGTTCAGCTTGCGGATCAGGGGCACCAGCGTCTCCCGCAGGATCTCGTCGTTGACCGGCCCGATCACCTTGTGGCGGATGATCCCCTTCTTGTCGATGACGAAGGTCTCGGGCACGCCGTAGACCCCCCAGTCGATGCCCACGTTGCCCGCCCGGTCCACCAGGCTGGCCTCATAGGGGTTGCCCAGCTGTCCCAGCCAGGCCTTGGCGTCGGCCTCCTCGTCCTTGTAGTTGAGCCCGTAGACCGGCACCAGGTTCATTCGCGCAAGGCGCTTGATCACCTCGTGCTCGGCACGGCAGGAGACGCACCAGGAGGCCCAGACGTTGAGCAGCCACACCTTGCCGCGCAGCTTCTCCGGCGAGATCTTCTCCTCGGGATCGTAGAGGGTGGGCAGCTCGAAGTGGGGCGCCGGCTTGCCGACGAGCGGCGAGGGCACCCGCTTGGGATCGTTCTTCAGGCCCACCGCCAGGAATCCCACGATGACGATGAAAACGGCCAGCGGAATCAGGTAACGGCTCTTCATGCCACACCTCCCGCCAACGCCGCGCGCTCGCGCCGCGCCAACACCCGGTAGCGTTTGTCCAGGGCAGAGAGCACGCCGCCGAAACTCATGATGAGCGCGCCCAGCCAGATCCAACGCACGAAGGGCTTGTGATAGATGCGCACCGCCCAGGCTCCCTGATTGTCCAGCGGCTCGCCCAGAGCCACGAAGAGGTCGCGGGTGAGCCCCGCGTCGATGCCCGCTTCCGTCATCGGCATGCCGCTCAGATAGTTGCGTTTCTCCGGGTAGAGCACGGTCACCGGCTCCCCTCCGCGGGTGATGACGATCTCGCCCCGGTCCCCCTGATAGTTAGGCCCTTGCAGGTGGGTGGTCCCCTTGAACAGGAACTCGTAACCCCCCAGGCTGAAGCTGTCGCCCGGCACCAGGCGCACGTCCTTCTCCGAGCTGTAGATGGAGGTGAGGGTGATGCCGGTGATGAAGACCGCCACGCCGACATGACCGAAGGTCATGCCCCACTGGGAGAGGGAGAGGCCCCCGATACCCCGCCCGCGGGCGTACTCCTTCATCACCTTCAGGCTGGAGAAGAAGACCCAGAAGGCCAGCACCATGCCCAGCGCCGCCTGCCACGAGAAGTGCTGCATGGCGACCAGCGGGAAGAGGATGCCGAAGACCAGGCTGGCGACGAAGGCGAGGCGCACCTTGACCCAGATGTTGGCGAAGCTGTCACGTTTCCAGCGCGCCAGGGAACCCACGCCGATGAGGATGGCCAGGGGAACGGTGAGGGGAATGAAGACCGCATTGAAGTAGGGCGGTCCCACCGAGATCTTGCCCGCGCCCAGGGCGTCGATGATGAGCGGGTAGAGGGTGCCCAGCAGGATGCTCACCGTGGTCACCACCAGGATCACGTTGTTGAACAGCAGCGCCGTCTCGCGCGAGACCAGCTCGAAACGCACGTGGCTGCGCACCTTGGAGGCACGGGCGGCGTAGAGCATCAGGGAACTGCCCACCACCACGGCCAGGAAGAGCAGGATGAAGAGCCCGCGCGAGGGGTCGGCGGCAAAGGCGTGCACCGAGGTGAGCACGCCCGAGCGAACCAGGAAGGTACCCAGCAGGCTCAGCGAGAAGGTGAAGATGGCCAGCAGCACCGTCCACGCCTTGAAGGCGCCTCGCTTCTCGGTCACCGCCAGCGAGTGCATCAGGGCGGTACCCGCCAGCCACGGCATGAAGGAGGCGTTCTCCACCGGGTCCCAGAACCACCAGCCGCCCCAACCCAGTTCGTAGTAGGCCCACCAGGAGCCCAGGGCGATGCCCAGGGTGAGGAACACCCAGGCGATCTGGGTCCAGGGCCGCGACCAGCGGGCCCAGGCCGCATCCAGCCGTCCCCCGAGCATGGCGGCGATGGCGAATGCGAAGGGGATGGCGAAGCCGACGTAGCCCATGTAGAGCATGGGCGGATGCATCACCAGCCCGATGTCCTGCAGCAGCGGGTTGAGATCCCGTCCCTCGGCCACGGCGGGCAGCAGTCGCTCGAAGGGGTTGGAGGTGAAGATGAGAAAGGCCAGGAAGCCGGTGGCCACCAGACCCAGCACGCCGATCACCCGCGCCATCATCAGGGGCGACAGGCTGCGACCGAACACGGTCACCGCGGCGGTCCAGGCGGAGAGGATCAGGGCCCAGAGCAGCAGCGAGCCCTCGTGGGCGCCCCAAACCGCCGAGAACTTGAAGATCTGCGGCAGCCTGGTGTTGGAGTTCTCCGCCACGTAGAGCACAGAGAAGTCGCTTTGCAGAAAGGCCCAGGTGAGGCAGGCGAAACTCGCCAGCAGCATCAGGAACTGCAGTCGCGCCGCCGGTTTCGCCACAGCCACCCAGGAGGCGTAACCCCGGTGCGCGCCGAGAAGGGGAAAGACCCCCTGCACCAGCGCGATCACCAGGGCAAGGATGAGGGCGAAATGGCCGATCTCGGGAATCATTGGCCGCCTCCGGTGGCCATGTTGGCCACGCCCTTGCGGTGCCCCTCCTCGAGCGCAGCGGCCACTTCGGGCGGCATGTAGTTCTCGTCGTGCTTGGCCAGCACCTCGTCGGCCATGAAGACGCCATCGGGTCCCATGCGGCCCTGGGCGATCACTCCCTGCCCCTCCTGGAACAGGTCGGGCAGGATGCCGCTGTAACGCACCTCCACCGACTGGTGATTATCGGTGACCACGAAGCGGGCCACCACCTCCTGCCCCTTGTCCTCGCGCCGGAAACTACCCGGCTGCACCAGCCCGCCCAGGCGGAAGACGTGCCCCTCCGGCGCCTTGCCCTCGACCACCTCGGTGGGCGAGAAGAAGTAGGAGAGGTTGTTGCCCAGGGCCTGGAACACCAGCCAGGCTGCCACGCCCAGCACCGAAAGGCCCACCAGCAGGAAGGCGAAACGCTTGTGTCTTGCTTTCATGAGGACTGCTCCGATTCGAGGCGGATCAGGCGCCGCAGGCGGCGGATCATCGCCTTGCGCTGTCGCGCCAGCACCAGGGGCTCGGCGACCATGAGAGCCGCTGTCACGCCGAAGGAACCCCAGACATAGAGGGCGTAGCCGCCCATGTGGAAAAACTCTTTCACCGCATCCATCACAGCTTCACCTCCGGCAGCTCGGCCACCCAGCGGGTCTCGCGCTCCCGCTCGAGGATGATCAGCCGCACCCGCGCCATGGCCACGGCGATGGTGTAGGCCCAGAAGGCGAAGGTCATGATGAGCATGGTCTCCAGCATGATGGCGCTCATGCTGGAACCCTCCCGGATGCTCACCGAGGCGCCCTGGTGCAGGGTGTTCCACCACTTCACCGAGAAGTAGATGATGGGAATGTTCACCACGCCCACCAGCAGCAGGATGGCGCCGGCACGGTCACCACGGCGAATGTCGGGTATGGCCCCCTGCAGGGCGATGTAGCCCACGTAGAGGAAGAAGAGGATCAGCTCGGAGGTGAGACGGGCGTCCCACACCCACCAGGTACCCCACATGGGCTTACCCCAGAAGGCACCGGTCCAGAGGGCGATGAAGGTCATGAGCGCGCCCGTGGGCGCCAGGGCGCGGGCCATCATGAAGGAGAGCCGGGTACGGAAGACCAGCCCCATGGCCGCCCAGAAGGCCATCACCACGTAGATGAACATGGACATCCAGGCTGCGGGCACGTGGATGAAGATGATGCGGTAACCCTCGCCCTGCTTGTAGTCAGTGGGGGCCACGAAGAAACTCATGTAGAGGCCGACGGCCAGCAACCCCACCGCAATCAGCGTCGATACCTTGCCGATGGTACCCGCCAGGGGGTAGAAGGAGGCGGGAGAGGAGAACTTGAACCAGTTGAGAATGCGGGATGACATTTACCGTGAATCCATGTTTTCCATTCGGGATTTCGATCCGCCCCCGAAAGGCGCAGCACCGGGAACCATTCGATCCGGTCTCCGGCTGTCATCCCGGCCCGGGCAGGGGTGACAGCTTGGGAATTCCCCGTGCACTCCAACAGTCCCTTGAGATTCCCGTGAGCGCAAATAGTTTCCACGGGCAGCCGAATCCCGGTTCACCTTAACCCCTTTCACTCCGCGGATACCCGCAGAGCGGCCGAGGTTGCCAGGGGCGCAGCCACCAGGGCCGCCAGGCCGATGGCCCCCAGCATGGAGAGGTGACCGATACCGCCCAGACCGGAAGCTTCCGCCTCCACCGCTCCGGCACCGAAGATGAGCACCGGAATATACAACGGAAGAACCAGCAGAGAAACCAGCACCCCCCCGCCGCGCAGGCCGAGGGTGAGGGCCGCACCGATGGCGCCGATGAGGCTCAGGGCCGGGGTGCCCAGCAGCAGGGTGAGCAGCAGCACGCCGATGGTCTCGCCCGGCAGGTCGTACTGCAGGCCCAGCAATGGCGAGAGCAGCACCAGCGGCAGCCCGGTGACGAGCCAGTGGGCCGCCACCTTGCCCAGCACCAGCAGCGACAGGGGCTGGGGAGCCAGCAGCATCTGTTCCAGGGCGCCGTCCTGGTAGTCCACCAGGAAGAGTTTCTCCAGCGCCAGCATGGAGGCGAGCAGCGCCGCCACCCAGAAGACACCGGGCGCGATGAGCCTCAGGGTCTCCAGCTCGGGACCGATGCCCAGGGGAAAGAGGCTCACCACGATGACGAAGAAGAAGAGCGTGGTGAAGAAGTCGCTGCGCCGGCGCATGGCCAGCAGCAGGTCGCGCCTCAGGATGGTGAAGAAGGCGCTAAACATCGCCGTCCTTCTTCCAGCCCAGACGCAGCCGCTTCACCCTTCCCGAGGTGAGCGCCACCTCCTGGTGGGTGGTGAGCACCACCATGCCGCCCTTCTCCACGTGCCCGCGGATCACCGACTGCAACAGCTCCACCGCAGCGGCGTCCAGCCCCACGAAGGGCTCGTCCAGCAGCCACAGCGGTGCCCGGCTCACCAGCAGCCGCGCCAGCGCCACCCGCTTCTGCTGCCCCTGGGAGAGCACCCGCGAGGGCAGGTCCTCGTGGCCGCGCAGCCCCATGCGCTCGAGCACCTCCCACGCCTCCTTCTCGGACACGGCGATGCCGGCCAGGCGGCAGGCGGTGCGCAGGTTCTCTACTCCGGTGAGGTCGTCCTTGATGCCGTTCTTGTGGCCCAGGTAGAGGAGCTCCGCATGGAACTCGTCACGCTGGCGGCGGATGGGCTCCCCTTTCCAGCGCACTTCTCCCTCGGTGGGCGTCACCAGCCCGCAGAGCGCCCGCATGAGGGTGGTCTTGCCGCTGCCGTTGTGGCCGTGCAGATGCAGCAGCTCGCCGGCCGCCAGCTCGAAGGCGATGCCGCTGAAGAGCCTCCGGTCGCCCCGGGTGCATTGCAGATTGACCACTTCCAGCATGGAACGGACTCGTGGGAGAGAATTGGGCGGGAAGTTTACAACAAAGGTTTCACGTAGGTGTCGAAATCTTCCTGCTCCATCTGCCCCCGGTGGATGTACTTGATGCGTCCGTCCCGGGCGATGACCACCGTGTAGGGAATGATGCCGGTGTCGTTGCCCCAGCGCGACATGAGCGGTCGCGCCGCCGAGGGCTCGAGCACCAGAACCGGATAGTTGATCTCCAGGCTGCGCGCCACGTTGGCCAGCTTGCGCTTCTCGTCCACACCGATGCCGATGATCTGCAGCCCTTTCCCACCATACTCTTCCTGGTAGTGAACGAACTCGGGAATCTCGTACTGGCAGGGCGCACACCAGCTGGCCCAGAAGTTCATCATGATCACCCTGCCCTTCCAGTCCTCCAGGCCGTGCAGCTTCCCCTCCAGGTCACGCAACCGGAAGGGGGTGATCTCCCAGGCGTTGTTGGTGCGTTCCGGCAGCGCCGTGCTGGCGGTTGCCGGCATCTCGGTGCGGGCGGCCGTCGCCCGCTTCCCGCTCTCCGGGGCGGAGGCGTCGGAACCAGCGTCACAGCCCGCGGATGTCAGCACCACCAGGAGGGCCGTCGGCAGGATACGGCGGAAGAGGCGATACGGTCCTTCAGCCACCCTGTTCACCCCCCTCGGCGCCCGCCAGCACCTTCCACTCCACGGGATACTTCTGCTGCAGCTCCTGCAGGTAGGCGGCGAACTTCTCCTGGATGATGGCCTGCCGCACCCTGTCCTTCATGCTCTGGTAGGTGCGCCGCATGGCCGGCCTGCGCTCGAGCACGGTGACGAGGTGGTAGCCCTTGGCGCTCTTGATGATGTCGCTCACCTCGCCGTCCGCCATCCTCTTGAGCTGCGCCTCCACCGCGGGGTTGCCGTCGCCTTCCTTGAGCCAGCCCATGTCGCCGTTGTGGGCCCTGCCGTAGGGGTCGATGCTGTAGCGTCCCGCCAGGACGAAGAGACTCTCGCCAGCCAGGATGCGCTTGCGCATGGCCGCCGCCTGGGCATAGGAGGAGACCACCAGCTGGCCCACGTGCCAGCGTTCCGGAACATAGGAGAGTCCCGGGTGGCTGTTGTAGTAGTCCTTCATGGTCTGCTCGTCCGGTACCCACTGCTTCTCCAGCTGTTCCATGAGCATTGCCGGCATGCGTTCACGCCGGAAGGCGGCCATCTCCCTGTCGATATCCACGCCTTCCTGTTCGGCGGCCCTGGCGAAGAGCAGCAGCTCGGCGCGCTTGTAGAGACGGTCCTCGATCCACTCGCGGCTGGGCGTCTTCTCGAAAGACTCCCCCTCGACGAGATCACCATAGAGGATCCGCACACCGTCGCCCTCCATGAGCACGGTGTCGGGCCGGATGCCGTCCCCTATGCGGTCTTCGTGAAAGACCACGCCGAGGCGGTCCCGCAGATGGCGCACCGTGAGCAGCTTGAGCTCGCGGTAGCGTTCCACCATCTCGTCGGCCCGCGCCGCCGCCAGGGCGTCGGGCTGTCCCTTGAACTCCGCCTTCAGCCGCTGCTCTACCTCCTCCGGCAACGCCAGCTGTTCGCGCAGCTTCCGGGTGTAGAAGCGGTAGAGTCGGGCGATACGGTACTCCTCCTCCTCCTTGCGGAACGGCTCGCTGCGATCGAGTCCGCGGGCCTGCGCCTCCATGCGCAGCAGGCGGAAGGCCACCAGCCGCTTGAGCAGGTCACCGCGCAGCGCCGCCTGCTCCTCCTCGTCGAGGGTGTTGAACTGGGTGGCATAGGGTGAGGAGCGCACCGCCTGTTCCAGATCGGCGGCGGTGACCGTCTCTTCCCCCACCTTCACCAGGACCTGGTCGTCCGCCTTGCCTGCGGCCTGGCCGGACCAGGCACCCATCATGGTGCCCAGCAATGCGATCCCTGCCAGGGAGTGTCGAATGAATTTCATGAGTATCCAACCTGCTTCATTTGATGATCCGGAAAACCGGAAAGAGTCGAAACCATTTCATCGGGTGGAAACAAAAACAGGGAGCGATCGCCCCCTGTCGAAACGAGACGGGGAACCGGCCCGAGGGCCGGTTCCCCCATCGATCACTCCTCGGGGATCTTGCCGCCCAGATCCGGTGCACTGGCGTGCATCCAGGAGACTGCAGCTTCATAGTCCTCGAGGATCTGCTTGCCCTTCCAGACGAACTCCTCGTCGTCCGCGATGAAGGGTACCCCCTTGTCGTTCACCTCGTGGCAGGCGGCGCACTTGAACGGACCGTGGGAACCGTCCGGGTTGTACTGCGGCGCCTGCTTGTAGGTGGTGGTGTCGGCCCGCGGCGATACCGGGTAGAGCCCGTGGATGGACTGGTGGCACGCCTGGCAGGCCAGGCCGGCATGGCCCTTGGAGTAACGCATCAGGCTGTACTTGCCGGGCTGGTTGATGGGGAAGGCGACTCCGCCCTGACCCTCCACGAAGGGTGCAGCGTGGCAGTCGGCGCAGTGCGGTGCACCGGCGGAGAGCCAGTAGTCCCGCCCGTGGGTGGCCGCCTCGTAAGGCACGGCGGCGGCACCGGTGGCGCCCTCGGGCAGCTTCAGGCTGGCGATGTCCACTGCCGGGTTGGCCGACAGGGGCACCACGTTGATGTCGCCATCCTCATCCTTGTGCACCAGCGGACCGTCACCCTTGAGAGCGATGACTGCGATGTCCGGCACCAGGCGCTTCCTGGCCCAGGTATTGAGGATCTCGGACTTGCCCGGGGTGTCGTGGCCCTTGGCGTCCAGCACCACCTTGGGATCCATCATCGCCTCCAGCCTGGCCATGGAGACCCCGATGCCCTTGGCGATCTCTGCCAGCGACTTGTTGCGCAGCGTGGTGCCCTCCTGTTTGAAGGCGTTCTTCAGGTTGTCACGCTGGTACAGTTCGCGGGAGAGCTGGTTGTGGCAGTTGGTGCACCACAGGCCCTTGCCGCCCTTGCCGTTGCCGATCTGGGAGACGTTGGCCTGCAGCCACTTGCCGATGGCATTGAGGTGCTCGGGCGACTCCACGCCGTCCTTGTCCTTGCCGGGGTTGGAGTGGACGTCGCGGCCCACGTAGCAGCCGCCGGCCGCATCCCGGTTGTCGGCGTCGGCATAGGCGTTCTTGCCGTCCGGCGTGATGGGATACTCCTCCATGCTGCGGTCGTAGCGGTGCGCCGGGTGGCAGCCCTGGCAGGCGCCGGAACGCCCCTGGGAGTCGGGCAGCGGGCGCTTGGTCTGGTGCACCGTGTGGATCGCCTCGGTGAGCGCGGGGATCAGCTTCTCCTTGCCGTCCTTGCCCTTGTGGGTCTTGGAGGCGAGCACTCCGATGACGTTGTCGGCGTGGCACTTCTGGCAGAGGATGGGATCCCGGCCCAGCCGGTTCATGGTGGAACGGCTGTTGGGATCGTAGTTCTTCAGGAAGTCGGTGCCGTTGTGGTCGTCATGCATCTCCAGGATGGAGATGGAGGTCGCCTTCAGGTCGGCGATCCAGTCGGACGCCCCCAAGGCCTTCCAGAAGGCCCGCTCCTGCTTGTAGAGCTGGTACTTCTTGCCGTTGGCGTTCTCGTTGCCGTGGCAGTTGGAGCAGTTGGGGATGTCGATGGGGTTGGTGCCCACGAAGGTGATGGGCTTGCCACTGTGGCTGTCCAGCACCGGCTTGCCGGTGTCGGCGTCCACCAGGCTCACCCAGTTCTCCTGGAAGGGCTGGATGTCGCTCTCCACCAGGGTGAGGATGTCCTTGGCCGCCGTGCGGTCGTTGAAGGGCGTCAGCGGCAGGCCGAGCGCGTCCCAGATACCCGGGTTGGTGAGCACGATGGGCACGTTGTCCAGCACCGGGGACTTGGTGAAGACGATGGTGCCCTTCTCGCCCGTGTAGTGGAGATGACCGCCGCTCATGGGGCTGGGCACCGCCGCACCCGCGGGGCCGTTGTCACGCGGAATGGGAATCTGGATGCCCACGAACAGCTTCTCGCTGTCCTTGCTGGTGCCCTTGGGATTGGTCCCCTTCAGGTCCTTGTAGACATACAGGTGGGTGAAGTAGGCGTTGGCGACATTCTCGTTCTTCTCGTACTTGCCGTCACCGTCCACGTCGTAGGGCACATCCCAGTACTTGAGCTTGTTGCCCTCGGAGTAGGTGTTGTCGACGAAGCCATAGGCCAGCTTGAAGCGCTTCTTGCCGTCCACCACCACGGATGCATCCTTCTCGTCTGCCTCCAGCAGTTCGGGATACTTCTTGCGGCCGGTGGCAGTCTTGATCACCTGGGACTGCACCGAGTTGTAGGGCGGCAGCACGCAGCAATAGCTGAAATCGAAGCCGGTGCAGTGCATGCCCAGCTCGTAGTTGATGGTGATGTTGTAGTCGTTCTTGGGCTTGCTGGTGTCGGCCGCGACCTCGGGTCCACCATACACCTTGGGCTCCATGGGAACCACCGGCGCGTGTCTGGCTTCGGCCTTGGCTGTCTCCTTCTCTGCGGCGGGTTCCTGCGTCGTGCACGCACTCACCGCCAACGCGGCAACAATGGCCGCGGGCAATGCCTTTTTCATGTTATCCCCCCTTTGGTAACGAAGACCGTCCGGATCAGGAGCATGAATTCCTGACCGGAGGCATACGATTACGAATTTTTGATGCCACCGTCCGTTGGCGGCACCCCCCTCCAAAATTCGCCTCCTTTGGATCAATTCTTCACGCGAGATTTCGGAGGCTCGACGTTATCACCAAACAACCGCCAAAGTCAAATTTTTTCAATATAAACAATAATTTAGAAAATCATTATCTATTTATAAGCCAATGCTTCGCTCCCCGGCGTCACCGGCAGGCCAAGGTGCCGGACAGCACCCCCATGACTCAGATCAATGACAATTTCCGACCAGCAACGTTATGTTTTGTCGAACAATTCGAACAATCAGCGGCCCGCACCGGACGGCAGCCCGCGCAAGGGAACGCGGGCATCGATTCGGTTCACCACCGGCAGGTGAAGGGAGAAGCCGGGTCAGCATTTCATCCAGAGTTCCCGAGGATCGGAGTCATGACCACGATCACATCCATCATCACAGGCCGCCGCTTCAGGCTGTTCGCCGCCTCGTGCCTGGCCGCCGCTCTTTCCGTGGCGCAGGCAGAGGCCTTCAAGAAGAGCGCGCCTCCCCACCTCAAGGAGTTCGAGGAGGCCATGAAGCTGACGCCCGACATCGACAACGGCCGCGAACTCTTCAAGCACTACTGCGTCACCTGTCACGGCCCGGAGGGATGGGGCGTGCCGGGCAGCGGTTATCCGCAGATCGCCGGCCAGCTCAAGGATGTCATCATCAAACAGCTCGCCGACTTCCGCGCCGGCAACCGGGACAACCCCATCATGCGTGCCTTCTCTTCCCGCCGTTCTCTGGGCGGCCCCCAGGAGATCGCCGACGTGGCCGCCTACATCGCTTCCCTGCCCATGACCCCGCGCAACGAGAAGGGCTTCAACCTGCGCGTGGAAGAAGGGAAAAGGCTCTATCAGGAGCTCTGCGCCGACTGCCATGGCGAACGCGGAGAAGGGGATCCGAGAAAACACGCCCCACGGCTTCACGGCCAGCACTACAGCTACCTGATGCGCCAGTTCAACTGGATTCGCAACGGTCGCCGGCGCAACGCCGACAAGAAGATGGTGGAGCAGATCCAGGAGATGACGCCCCGGCAGCAGGTGGCCATCATGTCCTACCTTTCGAACCTGAAGGGAGACAACGTGGCCGAAGACGGCTGGCGCAATCCCGACTTCGACCAGTTTGACCGCAGCTGGCGTCCCGCCAAGCTGCGCTGACACACTGCGAAAACCCGCGCACACGAAAAGGCCCTGCCGAAGCAGGGCCTTGCGTTGAACCCGTCCGGGTCCGGGTTCAGTGGACCATCTCCTTTTCGGCCGCCGCTTCCAACAGCTTCAGGCTGCGGCTGTTGCGGATGCCCCGGGCGATGTCCATCGCCGTCTCGCCATTGCGGTTCTTCAGGTCCAGCCTCGCGCCCCGGGCCAACAGCACCTTGACCACTTCCGGCTCACGCACGGCCACCGCTTCCATGAGCGCCGTAGTCCCCTCGTTGTCCCTGGCGTCGATGTCCGCACCGTTCTGCAGCAGCACCACCACCGCATCCACGTTGCCACTGCCGGCTGCCCAGATGAGGGGCGTGGCACCGTCCGCCGACCGCTTGTTCACGTCCGCGCCTGCCGCCAGCAGCGTCTTGACGACCTCGATGTTCTTGCCCTTCTCCACCGCATGGATGAGCGCCGTTTTCCCCTTCTTGTCCTGCAGATCGACCTTGGCATGGTGTTTCAGGAGCAGTTTCACCGAGTCCAGGTGGTCGTATTCCGCGGCCAGCATCAGCGGCGTGCGCCCCTCCTTGTCCCGGTCGTTGGGGTCGGCACCACGAAACAGCAGCTGTTCCAGCATTTCGGTCTCGCCGTAACGGGCCGCCAACAACACCGGCGTGGTGCCGGCGCGGGTGCGCGCATTGAGTTCGGCCCCCCGCTCGATGAGCAGCGCCGTCACCTCCGACTCACCGTTCTCCGCGGCCAGGGTGAGCGCCGTGCAGCTGGCCACCGTCTTCCGGTTCACGTCGGCCCCCCTGGAGAGCAGCAGTGATACCGCGGCCAGGCTGCCGTTCTCCGCCGCCATCATGAGCGCCGTCTTGCCGAACTTGTTGGCGGCATTCACGTCGGCCCCCTGGTTCAGCAGCTTTTCCATGGTCTCCACATCGTCGATGGCCGCTGCCAGCCGCAGCTCGCGCCCGAGCTCGGCCTTGTCCGCCGCCCAGGCCTGGGCGCCCAGCAGCAGGAACAGCCCCAGGAGCAGCGGAAATACCTTTCCAGTGCGATCTCTCTTCATCTTCAGCCTCCTCGCGCTCGGGACCGTCAACCTGCTGCCGGCTCTTCGGGTTCTTCAGGTTCGTCCGGCTCCTCGTGGGCGATCCCCTTGTGGCAGTCTATGCAGGTCTTGCCCTCGTCCCTGGCCCGGCCGTGGCGCTTGCGCGCGCTGCGGTCCTGCTCGGCCAGGTCCATGGCGTCCCAGGAGTGGCAGGAACGGCACTCTCTGGAGTCGGTGGACTTCATCTTCCTCCACACTGCGCTGGCCATCTCCCAGCGGCGCGCCTCGTATTTCTCCAGGGTGTCGATGGTGCCCATGATCTCGTGGTAGACATCCTTGGCGGCCATCACCTTGGCGATCATCTTGGGGATGAAAGGCTTGGGTACGTGGCAGTCGGCGCAGCCGGCACGCACGCCCGAGGGGCTCTTCCAGTGGATGGTCTCCTGCAGCTCCTTCAGGTTGACCTTCATGCTGTGGCACGAAGCGCAGAATTCGGTTTCGTTGGTCATGGCCAGACCCACGTTGAACAGGCCGGCAAAGATGACGCCTGCCAGAAAGATAACGATGGCGATGCCCAGGCTGATGCGTTGAGCCATTGCTTCCTCCCCAAACTACCTCTGGTTTTCGACTTTCGGATTCATGGCCACTTCGATGGCCTGTTCTTGTTCCGGCGGATCCTCTCTCGGGACGGGACGCCCGTTTTCCTTATTGTTGATAAACCACGCCGGGCAGCCAGGTCGCCAGTTGCGGCCACCAGGCGAGAAGCCCGAGCATGATGAGCTGGATCAGGATGAAGGGTATCACACCGCGGTAGATCGCGCTCGTGGTCACCTCCGGCGGCGCCACTCCGCGCAGGTAGAAGAGGGCGAAGCCGAAGGGCGGCGTGAGGAAGGAGGTCTGGAGGTTGATGGCGATCATGATGCCGAGCCAAACCGGATCCAACCCCATGGCCAGCAGGATGGGCCCGACGATGGGCACCACCACGAAGGTGATCTCGATGAAGTCGAGGATGAAGCCGAGCAGGAACATCAGCAGCATCACCACCGCCACGGCGCCCGCCACCCCGCCGGGGAGGTTGTGCAGCAGCTCCTCCACCAGGTCGTCGCCGCCGAAGCCGCGGAACACCAGCGAGAAGACAGCGGCGCCGATGAAGATGAGGAACACCATGGAGGTCACCTGCACCGTGGACTGCATCACCTCGCGCAGCGACTCGCGGCTCAGCTGCCGGCGCTGGGCCGCCAGCAGCATGGCGCCCACGGCGCCCACCGAGGCCGCCTCCGTGGGCGTGGCCATGCCGGCCAGGATGGAACCGAGCACCGCCACGATGAGCAGCAGCGGCGGCAGCAGCACGGTGACCACGCGACGCGCCAGCGAACCATCGCCGGCAAGATCCGGAGCCGCCGGCACTTTCCGCGGCCGGAACAGGGCCACGCCCAGCAGATAGATCAGGTACATGGCCACCAGCCCCAGCCCCGGGATCACCGCGCCCACGAAGAGGTCGCCCACCGAGACCGTCTTCAGGTCCCAGATGCCCATCTCCAGCTGCGCCTGCTGGTAGGCGGAGGAGAGCACGTCACCCAGCAGCACCAGGATGATGGAGGGCGGAATGATCTGTCCCAGGGTGCCCGAGGCGCAGATGGTGCCCGCCGCCACCGCCGGATCGTAGTTGCGCTTGATCATGGTGGGCAGGGAGAGCAGCCCCATGGTCACCACGGTGGCCCCCACGATACC
>Ga0256914_1000291_pt1 | contig 48301 bp, 41 predicted proteins | sample HulkmetaG_FD_191571 | JGI IMG/M metagenome (GOLD analysis project Ga0256914, IMG submission 191571) | Hydrothermal chimney microbial communities from Main Endeavour vent field at the Juan de Fuca Ridge, Pacific Ocean - Hulk | ecosystem: Environmental > Aquatic > Marine > Hydrothermal vents ...
GGAGGGAGTGGCGGAGCCTGGATGTCCTTCCGTTCCCTCCTCGCGGGAAACCGGTTCCTGGCCACGACGGTGACGGTCTTCTTCGGCGGCTGGCTGGCCCTGTCGGGGAGCGACCGGACCATCTGGCCCGTATTCGGAGCGGCCAACCAGTTGCTGGCGGCCCTGGCCTTCCTTGCGGTCCTGGTCTGGATGGTCCACAGGGGCAGGAAGGCCGGTTTTCTGGCCGTTCCCACGGTCTTCATGTTCCTCGTCACCCTGTCGGCCCTGGGTTGGGAGGCCCTCCACTTCGCCGGGAAGAAGAACTGGCTCCTTGCAGGAATCTCCTCCCTCCTGGCCCTCCTCGCCCTGGTGCTGGCCTTCGAGGCCCTCCGGGTGCTGGTGCGCTCCAGGAAGGAAAGGGTCCCGTCCCTTCCGGGGGAGGAGTGAGGCCTTGGGCGCCGGGCACCGCTTCGGCCGATTCCTCCGGTCCGCCTGGGGGAGTCTTCGGGCTTCGGCCGTTCCCTACACCGAGTGGGAGGCCCGTGAGCTGGAGCACCTCTTCGCCCTTCTGGCCCTGGGATCGGCCGCGGGGATTCCCGGTCCGCCGACCTTGCTTTCCCTGGACCTGCTCCCCTTCCTGGAGAGGGAGATCCTGGTCCTCCAGGCAGGGACCCGCCGGGCCGGGGACCCCTGGGGGGATCTCTTCTCCACCTTCGACGTGACCTAGGATCATGGCGGGGATGTTTCTCTTCACCGGAAAAGGGGGCGCCGGGAAGACCACCTGCGCGGCGGCCTTCTCCCTGGCCCTGGCCGGGGCGGACCGACAGGTCCTCCTGGTCTCCCTGGACCCGGCCCACAACCTGGGGGACGTGCTGGACCTTCGGCTGGGAGCGGCGCCCCGGGAGGTGGCGCCCGGTCTCTTCGCCATGGAGGCGGACCTGGAGCGGGTCGTCCAGGAAAAGACCCGGGAGGCCCGGCGCCTGGTGGAGGAGGAGTACCGCTACCTCTCCGTGGCCTCCCTGGACCCCCTGTTCTCCATCCTGGGCCAGGCCCCGGGCGTGGAGGAGCAGGCCGCGGGAGAGGTGCTCCTGGATCTCCGGGATTCCTGTTCCCGCCGAGGGCGGATCCTGGTGGCGGACCTCCCCCCTACGGGCCAGGCCTGGCGGATCCTCTCCCTTCCCGCCTTGAGCCTCCGGTGGGCCCGGTCCCTCCTGGACCTCAGGAGGAAGGTCCTGGACAGGAGGAGGACCTTGTTCCATGTCCTGGGGGAGGAGACACCGGCCCGGGACATGGAAGGTCGTCCCCTTCCCCTGGAAGAAGACCAGGATCCTGTGGCCTGCCGGCTCCGGGAGGTGGCGGCCCGGAACGAAGGCCTGGCCCGGGATCTGCAGGATCGCTCCGCCGCCCGGGTCGTGGGTGTGGCCCTGCCGGAGAGGCTCTCCCTCCTCGAGGCCGCCCGGTTGGAAGATCGGCTCCGCCGGTGGGGCATTCCTCTCTCTGCCCTGGTCCTGAACCGGGCGGGCCGGGATCTTTCTTTGAAGGAGTGGGACTTTCCTGCCAGGAAGCCCGACCTGGTCCTGGAGAACCTGGACAGGGAACCCCGGGGAAGGGAGGGCCTGGCTCCCTTGGGGAGGGAGCTGAAAAGGCTCTTCTTGGAGTAAGCTGGGAGAGGGGGAACCTTGGAGTTCCCCGGAAAGGGAACACTCGGTCTTGCAGGGCTTGCAATTTTCAAACAAAAAGCGGGAATCCGTCTTGCAATCAGGAGGGGAAGAGGGGTGGATGAGCTCCTCTGGCATGCAGGCAAAGAGACTTCTCTCTGGAGGGCCCAGGGCCGGCCCCAAGGCCTGATGGCCTAACTTCCCGGAAAATCAAGGGTTGGGAGTCCAGGCTTCCGGGAAGACGGGTGTTTCGTCGTGAGCCTGATTTCCCGGAAGAGCGGAGAGATCGCTTTTCGAACCCCGTTTTTTTCTTGGAAAAGAAGAGGAAAACAGTAAACTTCCTCCTCCCGGTTGCCTAGGAAGGAATCCCGGCCCTTTTCTTCGGGTCCTGCCGCAAGCCGGTCCCTGGATCTTTCCATGAGAGGTTTCCCGTGCTTTCTCCGAAAGAAAATCCGCCCAGGCTTCCTCCAGGAATTCCCAGTATCGATGCCATCGAGGGCCCTTGGTGGGTGGGGCATACCAGGTCCAGGGCGGAGAAAGCCTTTGCCTGGGACTTGATCCAAAAGGGGATCCCCTACTACCTCCCCATGGTGGAGAAAGTACGGTACTCGGGGGGGCGGAAGAGGCGGGTCCTCCTTCCTCTCTTCACGGGATACGTCTTCTTTGCCGGGGATGCCGACGGCCGGTACGAGGCCATGACCACCAACAAGCTTTGCCGGACCATCCCCGTGGAGGAACCGGAACTCCTGGTCCACCAGTTGATGCAGGTGGAACGGGCCATCGCCGGAAGGGGAGACTTGGATCTCTACCCCCATGCCGTCCAGGGCAAGCGCTGCCGCGTGACCAGCGGGCCTTTCAAGGGAATGGAAGGAGTGGTGGTGGAGCGCAAGAGGAACACCTCCGTCGTGGTCCTGGAGGTGACCCTCCTGGGCCAGGGCGCCAAGCTGACCCTGGACGCAAGCATCCTGGAAAGGGCGTGACTCCTTTCCTTGTTGGGCCTGGTCTTCCCGTGAGGGTAGGTTAGGAGGCCTGGCCCATGAGTAGTTGGAAGGTCGAAAAGAACGCCGCCTGGCTCTTCCTGGCGGAAGTTCTGTCCCGGGCCTTCAACTTCGCCCTCCTCCTGGCGGTCTGGCGGGTCCTGGGAAGGGAGAACTTCGGGGTCCTGGCCTTCGATTACGCCGTGGCGGACCTGCTCCTGGTGGCAACGGGTTTCGGTTTCGACGACCTCCTGGTCCGCGAGGGATCCAGGAAGCCCCGAAAGGCCGGGGCCTACCTGCTCCACATCCTGCTCCTGAGGAGCGCCGCCCTTCCCCTGGCGGCGGGGATCTCCGCCTTGGCCGCCCTCTTCCAGGGAGGGGACCCCCTCCTGGGGGGGCTGGTCTTCTGTTCCTCCTTCGCCCTCCAGCAACTCCTCTTGTTGTGTGCCTTCTTCCGCTCCCGCCAGGTCATGGAGAAGGAGACCCTGGTCCGTTTCCTCACCGGGGCGGGGATCTTCTCGACGGGCCTGGCGGCGATCCTCCTGGGGGGCGGACTCCTGGGTGTGGTGGGGGCCCGCCTGGGAGTGGCCTCCCTGGCCTGGGCTGGAACCTACTTCTGGATCCTGCGGCGCTTCGCCCCCACCCGGGCGGGGTTCCGCCGGCGCCTTGCCCTCGCCCTGGGACGGGCCGCCCTTCCCCTGGCGGGGTTCCTTGCCCTCACCCAGGTCTACGGGGGCATCCAGGCCGTTCTTCTGGGCTACATGGAAGGCAACCGGGCCGTGGCGGACTACGGCGCCGCCCAGAGGATCTTCCTCCTCCTCCTCATGGTCCCCGCCTCCCTGGCCCGGTCCTACCTGCCCGATCTCTCCCTCCAGCGGGGCAAGGGCCTGGGGGGCCGCCTCCTCAAGGGGGGGAGCCTTCTCCTCCTTCTTTCCCTGGCCCTCCTGGCCCTCACCTGGGCCTTCGGCGGAACGGTCCTTTCCCTCCTCTTCCGGCGGGACTGGTCCGGCGCCCTCCCGGTCCTCCATGTCCTCTCCCTGGCCCTGGTGCCGGACTTCCTCAACCACCTCTTCGCCGCCGGGCTGGTGGCTTCCGACAGGCAGGACCAGGTCCTCCGGGCCGCCGCCGCCGGGGCCGGGGCGGCCCTGGTCTCGGCACCCCTGGGAATCCACCTGGCCGGGGCTCCCGGCGCGGCCTGGTCGCTGGTCTTCGCCGTCACGGTGGTCCTCTTCTTCCAGGCCCGCTTCCTCCTGGCCGGCCCGGTTCGCCCGGGGGAGAGGGAGGTGCCCCTGTGATGGGCCCGAAGGGAGGTCCGGATCGGGATCCCCTGGGCACGGTGGTGGTCTGCACCTGCCGGAGACCGGACCTCCTCTCCGGGGCCCTGGAGAGCCTGGCCGGCCAGGTGTGGGAGGAAGACCGGCCCTTTGGGATCCTGGTGGTGGACGACGGCCCCGACGAGGAGACCCGGGAGGTGGCGGGAAGGTGGGGGGCCCGATACCGGGCCACCACCGGCGAGGGGATCGCCCGGGCCCGGAACCTGGGCCTCCGGGAGGCCCGGGGGGAGTGGGTGGCCTTCTTCGACGACGACCAGCGGGCCTCTTCCCGCTGGCTCCGTGAGCTGGTCCGGGTCTTCCGCGAGAAGGGCGCTCCCATCGTGGCGGGCCCCAGGAGGCTCGTGCCCCTGGAGGGCTGCCCGCCCCTTCCTTCCCACGAGAGGCTCCGGAACTACCTGGGAGGGGAGGAGTGGGGGGAGGTCCCCAGGCCCCTGGGCGGGGAAGAAATACCAAACACCGGGAATGTCCTGGTGGGGAGAGAGGTCTTCGAAAGGATCGGGGGCTTCGACCCGGCCTTCGAGGAGGGGGGGGAGGACACGGATTTCTTCCTCCGGGCCCGGGAAGCGGGTTTCCAGGCCTGGTGCGCCCCCGGGGCCGGGGCGGACCACCTGGTGGGGCCCGAGAAGACGGCTCCCGCCTGGTGGAGGAAGCGGGCCTTCCGTGGCGGAGCGGCCGAGGCGAGGATCCGGCGGAAGATGGGGGGCAGGCCGGCCCTTCTGGCGGGCCTCCTCTCCCGGGGATGGCTGGCCCTGGGGGGCCTTCCCCTGATGGGGGCGGCCTTCCTGGGGGGGCGCCGGGAGGAAGCCCTCTTCCGGCTCTACCTGTTCCGCTTCTTCCTGGGATACCTGGCCCGGACGCCCCGGTTCCTCCTGGGCCGGGAGGGGGCCGCCGCCGGAGGGGGGCCCTCTTTCCGGCGGGAGGAAAGAGAGAGGTGGTGAGAATGGTCTATGGTATCCGGCGGAAGCCCCGGGGAGGGGAGCTTTCCCCTTTTCCCGGGCAGGCCCCGGCGGAAGGATAGGAACGGGCCGGACGGCGCCCGCCGGGTGGGCGGGGGGTCCGGCCCAGGACGAGAAAGGCGGAATCCATGAAGCGTGTCCTGGTGACCGGCGCGGCGGGTTTCATCGGCTACCACTTGGCCCGGCGTCTCCTGGAGAGGGGCGACGAAGTGGTGGGCCTGGACAACCTGAACGACTACTACGACGTGAACCTCAAGCTGGACCGCCTGGCCAGGCTCGAGGAGATGAAGGGCTTCAAGTTCCTGAAGATGGACCTGGCCGACAGGCTGGGAATGAAGGCCCTCTTCCTGGAGGTCTCCTTCGACGCCGTGGTGCACCTTGCGGCCCAGGCGGGGGTGCGCTACTCCCTGGTCAACCCAGGGGCCTACGTGGACAGTAACCTGGTGGGGTTCCTCCACGTCCTGGAAGGGTGCAGGCACTCCGGGGTGAAGCACCTGGTCTTCGCCTCCTCCTCGTCGGTCTACGGCGCCAACAAGACCATGCCCTTCTCGGTGCACCAGAACGTGGACCACCCCGTATCCCTCTACGCCGCCACGAAGAAGGCCAACGAGCTCATGGCCCACTCCTACGCCCATCTATACGGTGTGCCGTGCACGGGGCTCCGCTTCTTCACGGTGTACGGCCCATGGGGAAGGCCCGACATGGCTCTCTTCATCTTCACCAAGGCCATCCTGGAAGGAAGGCCCATAGACGTCTTCAACCACGGAAAGATGAAGCGGGACTTCACCTACGTGGACGACATCGTGGAGGGCGTGGTGCGGGTCATGGACAAGCCGGCCGCCCCGAACCCCGACTGGTCCGGCGAGAACCCGGATCCCGCCACGAGCCGCGCTCCCTACAGGTGCTTCAACATCGGGAACAACAAGCCGGTTGAACTCCTCCACCTGATCCGTCTCCTCGAGGAAAACCTGGGAAAGAAAGCGGAGAAGCGCATGTTGCCCATGCAGCCGGGCGACGTCCCAGCCACCTGGGCGGACGTGGACGCCCTCATGGAGGCCGTGGGCTACAAGCCTTCCACCCCCATCGAGGAAGGGGTGAAGCGTTTCGTCCAATGGTACAAGGAGTATTACCGGGCCTAGGCGGCCGGCCCGGAAGTCCTTCCCCTCCCCCAGGGCCCTCCGGAGCGGTCCTTCCTTCTCCTCCCCCTTCCCGTAGACTTCCACGCCATGGATGGAACCTCCGCTCTCTCCCGGCAGGGGCGGGAAGGGACCTGGGTCCTTCCCGCCCTCTTCCTCGGCGCGGCCCTGGCCTTCACCGGGCTCTTTCCCGAGCACGGTCTGTGGTTTCCCGACGAACCCCGCGTGGCCGGGATCGGCAGGGAGATGTTCGACAAGGGGAGTTTCTTCCTTCCCCTTCTTGGGGGCAGGCCCTTCCTGGAGAAACCGCCCCTCTACTGGTGGGCCCAGATGGGGTCCTTCTCCCTCTTCGGCGTCCATCCCTGGTCGGCCCGGTTGCCCAGCGCCCTCTTCAGTCTCCTGGCCATGGCGGCGGCCTTCGCCATGGGGAGGAAGCTCTCCGGCGGAAAGGGCGGTTTCCTGGCCGTGGGCGTCCTGGGCACGACCCTCCTCTTCTGCCAGACCATGTACAAGTGCCTCGTGGACCCGGCCCTGGTCTTCGCCCTCTCCTGGGCCCACTACGGGCTCCTCTGCCTCCACGTCCCTTCCTCGGAAAGAGAGAGGAAGGCCGGGCTCTTCCTGGCCTCCTTCTTCCTTCCCTTGGCCTTCCTTGCGAAGGGGGTCGTGGGGATCGGTCTCGGCCTGGGGCCTTTCCTCCTCTACCTGCTCGCAAGGAGGCGCTTCCGGGAGATCCTCTCCCTCGGCCCCTTCTTCCTCCTGCTGGCCGGGCTCTTCCTGGTCCTGGCCGGCGGCTGGGCCTGGGGCCTCTACAGGGAAGGTGGGCCGGAGGCACTGAAGGAGTGTCTTCTCGGGAATACGATAGGGAGATTTTTGGGGACGACCCGGAAGTACGGCCACCTGCATTCCCCCCTCTTCTACGCAGGCACCCTGGTCGGGCGCTTCATGCCCTGGACCCTGGCCCTGCCCGCCCTCTTCAGCCTTCCGCCGGCCCGGGAGGAGGGAGAGAGAAGGGAGGCCTGGTTCACCCTGGCGGCCCTGGTGGGCTTCGGTCTCCTCCTCCTCTCTCTGGCCTCGAGCAAGCGCTCCCTCTACCTGCTTCCCCTTCTTCCCGCCCTGGCGGCCCTCCTGGGGGGGTGGCTCCTCCGCACCGGCCGGGAGGAGAGGAGCCTGGACCGGCTCACCATGAAGGCCCTCCTCCTTCTCTCCTGGATCCTCCCCCCGGCGGTCTTCCTCTTCTTCCTCCTCTGTCCTCTCCTTCCCGGCAAGGACCCTTTCCTGGAGCGCTGCAGGGCCCTCTTTCGTCCCGGGATCCTCCTCGCCTCCGGCACGGCGGTCCTGGCCTGGACCTGTTTTCTCGGGTGGAAGGTCCTTCCCCTGCTCCGCTCCCGCCGGAGACCCGGTCCCCTGGCGGTCCTCCTTCCCCTGGTCATGGTCCTCCTCGCTCTCAAGGGAATCCAGCCGCCCCTCCTGGAGCCCCTCAAGTCGGCCCACCACGTCTCGAAGGCCGTGAAAGGATTCCTGGAGAGAGGGGAGGAGGGGGCCCTCTTCCAGCCCAGGGAGTCCCTCAGGGGCCTGCTCTATTTCGACCTCCAGCGCTCTTTTCCGGAACTTTCACGGGAAGAGACACTCCCCTGGTTGAAGGAGGGGGGACGCCGGTTCCTCCTGGTGGAGGAGAGGAAGCTGAAGAGGCTCCCCCGGGAGATCCGGGAGGAAACCAGGGAGGTCTGGAGGGGGGGCGGGAAAAAACCTTTCGTAATCCTTAAATCCCGGTCTTGATTGAACCGGTCCCGTCGAAGGGCTAGATTCCTTCCCGCCTCGAGCGGTTTTCTTTCGGCCACCGGCGGGAGGGCGCGCGGAATGAAGGTCCTGGTTCTTGGAGTCAACGGGTTCATCGGAAGCAACTTGACGAAGGCCGTCCTGGAGAGGACTTCCTGGGAGGTCTTCGGAATGGACCTGGCCTCCGACAGGATCGAGCCCTTCCTGGGGAGCGGGAGGTTCCATTTCCTCGAGGGGGATCTCTCCATCAACCGGGAATGGATCGAATACCATATCAAGAAATGCGACGTCTGCCTTCCCCTGGTGGCCATCGCAACGCCGGCGGCCTACACGAAGGATCCTCTCGCCGTATTCGAACTCGATTTCGAGCAGAATCTCCGGGTGATCCGCCAGTGCGCCCGCTACGGGACACGGGTGATCTTCCCGTCGACTTCCGAGGTCTACGGCATGTGTCCCGACGAGGCCTTCAACGAGGAGACCTCCCCCCTGGTCTACGGCCCCATCCGGAAACAACGATGGATCTACGCCTGCTCCAAGCAGCTCCTGGACCGGGTGGTCTGGGCCATGGGCCGGGACCGGGGGTTGCGGTTCACCCTCATCCGTCCCTTCAACTGGATCGGGCCGGGGCTGGACAGCATCGATTCCACCAAGGAGGGGAGTTCACGGGTCGTGACCCAGTTCCTGGGGCACATGCTCCGGGGGGAGCCCATCTTCCTGGTGGACGGGGGCCGCCAGCGTAGGAGTTTCACCTACATCGACGACGGCATCGATTGCCTGATGAGGATCCTGGAGGACGGGGGTGGGAAGACGGACGGACGGATTTTCAACGTGGGGAACCCGGCGAACGACGTCTCCATCCGGGATCTCGCCCGGCTGATGGCATCCATCCTGGCGGAATTCCCCGGCTACGAGGAGAAGGCCCGGTCGGTACGGCTCTTCGACATCCCATCGGAAGAATATTATGGAAAGGACCACGAGGACATGGTCAGGAGGGTGCCGGACGTCTCGGCCGCCAGGGAGGTCCTCGGGTGGGAGCCCCGGTATTCCCTGGAGGAGGCCTTGAGGAGGACCATCGCGGCCTATGCGGAGGCGGGCTCTTCCGGAAGGGAAGGGGAACTGGCCGGCCCCGGGGGGGCGTCCGCCGAGGGAGGGCTGTGATCCGTGGCGGAGGCGACCCCGAGGAAGCTTCCCCTGGCACTCCCCGACATCGGCGAGGAGGAGATCGCCGAGGTGGTGGAGTGCCTCCGGTCGGGGTGGATCACCACGGGCCCGAGGGTGAGACGGTTCGAGGAGGATTTCGCCGCCCTGGCCGGGGCGGACTTCGCCCTGGCCTTCTCGTCGTGCACCGCCGCCCTGCACGTTGCATACACGGTTCTTGGTGTTCAGGATGGGGCGGAGGTCGTCCTGCCCCCCCTCACATGGGCCTCCACGGCCAACATGGTGGCGGCCTGCGGCGGGAAACCCGTCTTCGGCGATATCGACCCCTCCACGTGGAATCTCTCCCCCGAGGGGGTGAGGAAGGCCCTGACCCCCCGGACCAGGCTGGTGGTCCCCGTCCACTTCGCGGGGCTTCCGGCGGACCTGGACGGCATCGCCCGGGTCCTCTCCGAAGAGGGGCGGGAGGACGTTCGGATCCTGGAGGACGCGGCCCACGCCGCCGGGGCCGCCTACAAGGGCAGGCATCCCGGCTCCAGGGAGAATCCTACGGCGGCGGCCTGCTTCTCCTTCCACCCGATCAAGAATCTGACCACAGGCGAGGGGGGGATGCTGGTCACCTCCGACGCGGAGATCGCCCGGCAGGCCCGGCTCTGGCGCTTCCACGGGGTGGCCCGGGACGCCTTCGCCGCCTACAGCGGGAAGGCACCTCCACCCGGGAGTTACGAGATCGTCCTTCCGGGATTCAAATACAACCTGACCGACATCCAAGCCGCCATCGGGATCCACCAGCTCAGGAAACTGGAGCGGATGAACCGGAAGCGGGCGGAGCTGGTCCGGGCCTACCGGGAGGCCCTCTCCGGGCTGGAGGGGTTGGAATTCCAGGGCGAGGCCCCCTACGAGGCCCTCCACTCCCGCCACCTCTTCCCCGTCCTGGCCCCCCCGGGGGACGGGACCCTGGAGGGAATGGCTTCTGAGCGCATACGGGTCACCAGGGCCCTGGCGGAGAGAGGCGTGGGGACGGGGAGGCACTTCGAGGCGGTCCACCTCACCCGTTTCTACAGGGAGCGGTACGGCACGGGCCCCGGCGATTGTCCCGTGGCGGAGGCCGTGGCGGCCCGGATCTTCTCCCTCCCCCTCTATCCCGGGATGGATGTGGAGGACGCCCTCTGGGCGGCGGAAGTCTTGAAGGAGGTCCTCGGACGGTGAAGGTCTCGGTGGTGATCCCCGTCTTCGAGGAGGAGAAGAACCTGGACCCCCTCTGGGAGCGCCTGGAGCCCGTCCTGGCCCCCTACGATGCCGAGGTGATCTTCGTGGACGACGGGAGCACCGACCGCTCCCTGGAAATCCTCAGGCGGATGGCCGGGGAGCGACCCGACCGGATCCGGGTTATATCCTTCAACCGCAATTATGGCCAGCACGCCGCCGTCCTGGCGGGGATCGAGGCCGCCTCGGGAGACGTGGTGGTCACCCTGGATGCGGACCTCCAAAACCCGCCCGAGGAGATTCCCAAGGTCCTGGGAAAGGTGGAGGAGGGTTACGACGTCGTGGGCACCTGGCGGCTGGGGAGGAAGGACTCCTTCTTCCGGCGCTGGGCTTCCCGGCTCTCCAACAAGGTCACGGCCCGCCTTCTCGGGGTCCCCTTGAGGGACTTCGGTTGCATGCTCCGGGCCTACCGGCGGGACGTGGTGGACTCCATGAAGTCCTGCAGGGAACGCTCCACCTTCGTCCCCGCCCTGGCCTGCAAGTTCGGGAGGAAGATCACCGAGATCCCCGTGTGCCACGCCGACCGCCCGGGGGGGGACAAGTCCCGCTATTCCCTCTGGAAGCTCCTCCGGCTCCAGGCGGATCTCCTCACGGGTTTCTCCAGCGCCCCTCTCAAGCTGGCCACCCTGGTCGGCCTGGTGGTGGCCTTCCTCTCGGTCGTCTTCGGGGTCTACCTGGGGATCCGGAGGCTCGTGGTCGGCCCGGAGAACGAGGGGGTCTTCACCCTCTTCGCCGTCCTCTTCTTCCTCATGGGGGTGAGCTTCCTCGCCATGGGGATCATGGGAGAATACCTGGCGCGGATCTACGACGAAGTGCGGGCCCGTCCCAGGTCGGTGATCAGGGAACGGATCAACTTCCCCCCCGGCCCGTCCTCCGGGGCCGGGGCCGGGCGGAAAGAGAAGGCCGAGGCGGTCCCTTGAAGGTCCTCTTCTTCGGATACAGCTCCATGGGTGCCTCGGCCCTGGAGATCCTGGCGCGGCGGGGGGACCGTGTAACCGCCGTGGTGACCCACCGGGACGATCCGGGGGAGGAACGGTGGTTCGTGACGCCGGCGGAGAAGAAGGAGGACTTGGGCCTGGAGGCCCCTCTTTTCTTCGGGGAAGACCTGGATCGGGCGGAACTCCTGGACCTCCTCCGGGAGGATCCGCCCGACCTGATCCTCTCGGTCTTCTACCGGTCCCTCCTTCCCGCGGAGGTCCTGGCGGCCGCCCGGATCGCCGCGGTGAACCTCCACCCTTCCCTGCTCCCCGCCTACAGGGGAAGATCCCCCGTCAACTGGGTCCTCGTGAGGGGGGAGAGGGAGACCGGGATCACCCTCCACCACATGACGGCCAGGGCCGACGCCGGGGACATCGTGGCCCAAAGGAGGGTGGAGATCGCCCCGCGGGAGACTGCGCTTTCGCTCTACCGGAAACTTGAACGCGAAGGGACGGCCCTGCTGGAGGAGACCCTTCCCCTCCTGGAGAGTGGGACGGCGCCCAGGATCCCCCAGGACGAATCCAGGGCCTTCTACGTGGGGGGCCGGCGTCCCTCCGACGGGTGGATCGACTGGGACCGGCCGGTCCGGGAGATCGACTGCCTGGTCCGGGCCGTGGCGCCTCCTTGGCCCGGTGCCTTCGCCGAGGTGGACCTGGGAAATGGGCCCCGGGCGGTCAGGATCCTGGAAGGGGAGCCCCTGGAGGGGGATCCTCCCGGGCCGGGGACCTTCAGGCCCGCCCCGGGAGGGGGATTCCTGGCGGCCGCCCGGGACGGCTGGTTCCGGGTGATCCGGTGGGAGGGGGCGGAAGATCCTCCGGAGAGGCCGGGATGAGGGCGGGCGGAATCCCGGCGGGGGTGGTCCTCAAGGTGGACGTGGACACCTTCAGGGGGACGAAGGAGGGTGTGCCCGGGATCCTGGAGGAGCTGGACCGGGCCGGGGTCAGGGCGTCCTTCTTCTTCACCCTCGGGCCGGACAGGTCGGGCCGGGCGGTCTTCCGGGTCTTCCGGAAGAGGGGATTCTTCTCCAAGATGGCCCGGACCAATCCCCTGAAGATGTACGGCCTGCGGACCATGCTCTACGGGACCCTCCTTCCGGCACCCCGGATCGGGAGGAGGTCGGCCGGGACGATCCGGGCCGCCCGGGAGGCCGGCCACGAAGTGGGACTCCACGCCTGGGATCACGTGAGGTGGCAAGACAGGTTGGACCGTATGGATTCCCGGGAGATCGAAGAGGAGATCCGCCGGGGGGCCGAGGCCTTCGGGGAGATCTTCGGGGAGGCGCCGCGGCTCTTCGCGGCGCCGGCCTGGCTGGCCCTGGAGCCGGCTCTTTCGGCCCTGGAGAGAAGGGGATTCCGGGTGGTCTCCCTCTCCCGGGGGAGGTCCGGACCCTTCCGTCCCGTGGCGGGGGGAAGGGTCCTGGAGATGGTGGAGGTTCCCACGACCTTGCCCACCTTGGACGAGTGCCTCGGGAGGGAGGGGGTGACCCGGGAGAACTGGAACGAACACCTTCTCTCCCGCTACAGGGAAGGAGAGGTGGAGGTCCTCACCGTCCACGCCGAGACGGAGGGCCTGGCCTTCCGGAGGGAACTCCGGGACCTCCTGGAGCGGCATGCGGGGCTGGGGATCTCCCATCTCACCCTGGGAGAGGCGGCGAAGGCCGCCCGGCGGAAAGGTCTCCCCGCCCGGGAACTGGCCCTGGGGACCGTTCCCGGGCGGGCGGGGAAGGTGGCCGTCCCCGGCCCGGAGGCGGATCAGTCCAGCCTGCGGTAGTGGACGCCCAAGGCGTCCAGGCGCTCCAGGTGGCCCTTCAGGCGGGCCTTGAAGTCGGCAAGGTCCTTGCCCTCGAGGGGACTCCATCCCACTTCCGCGAGGGCGCACGCCCTGGGCCAGGCCATGTATTCCACCTGGCGGAAGGTGGGAATGAACTCGGTCCAGATGTTGCCCTGGGGGCCCATGATGTATTTCGCCTGCTTGGGAGAAAGGACGGCCGGGACGGGTTCGTAGGAGTAGACCCTCTCCAGCGGAAGGAAACCGCCGATTGCCGGGGGCTCATGGGAATGGTCCCTGGATTGGTAATAGTCCAGGTAGCAATGGGATGTGGGGGACATGACCACGTAGTGGGCCGCCTTGGCGGCGGCGATGCCGCCCTTGACCCCCCGCCAGCTCATGACGGCCGCGTTGGGCGCCAGGCCGCCTTCCAGGATCTCGTCCCAGCCGATGATCTTGCGGCCCTTGGAGTTGATGTATTTCTCCATCCTCTGGATGAACCAGCTCTGGAGCTGGTGCTCGTCCTTGAGGCCGAGCTTCTTGATCCGGGCCTGGCAGAGGGGACAGTGCTTCCAGCGGAACTTGGGACACTCGTCGCCGCCGATGTGGATGTATTCGAAGGGGAAGAGCTTCACCACCTCGTCGATGACGCCCTCCAGGAACTTGAAGGTCTTCTCCTTGCCGGCGCAGTAGACGTCCCGGTGGACTCCCCAGCGGGTGCTCACCTTGAAGGGCCCCCCCGTGCAGGAGAGCTCGGGGTAGGCCGCCAGGGCGGCCTGGCAGTGGCCGGGCATCTCGATCTCGGGAAGGACCCGGATGTGGAGCTTGGCCGCGTGGGCCACGACTTTGCGGATCTGGTCCTGGGTGTAGTATCCGCCGTAGGGTTTACCGTCGCCTTTCTTGCGGTTGGAAGGGATCGGGGTCTCGTCCCGCCTGGAACCGATCTCGGTGAGGCGCGGATATTTCTTGATTTCGATCCGCCAGCCCTGGTCCTCGGTGAGGTGCCAGTGGAAGGTGTTGAGCTTGTGGAGGGCCATCTCGTCGAGAAGCCGGCAGACCTCTTCGACGGTGAAGAAGTGGCGTCCCACGTCCAGGAGGAGCCCCCGCCAGGGGAAGCGGGGCTTGTCCCGGATCTCCAGGCAGGGGAGGGAGAGACTCCGCCGGGGAAGGGGGCGGCCCTTTTCCACGGAGGGGGGAAGGAGCTGGCGGAGGGTCTGGACGGCGTAGAAGAAGCCCGCCGCTCCCCGGGCCCGGACCAGGACTCCCTCGGGCCGGACGGAGAGGATGTAGCCCTCGGCGCCCAGGTCGGCGGGGGCCCCCTTGGTGGTGAAGAGAACGGCTCCCCCGGGCGCTTCGCCCCCTGCGGCGGCGGGGAGGATCTTCTTTCCCAGGGGGCCGGCCAGGAGGAGGGAGAGGAAGGCGGCGCCGCTCTTGGCCGCCTGGGCGCCCGGGGCCAGGAGAATGGCCGTTTCGGGGGTCAGGCGGAAGGTGCCCGCCAGGCGGGACAGGGAGGCCGGCCTGGGGATCAGGGAAAGGGGGGGCTTGTCTTGGGCCGCGGTCATGGGGAGGAGGTTTCCCAGAGCGAGGACGAGGATCGGGAGAATCCGCATGGTTTATTCCTCCAGTGTCGGGTCCGGGGGCGGGGATGGAAAGGGACGGCCCCCCTGGGGAGGCCGTCCCCGGAACGTGCGATGAGGGTCATTTCCCCTGGTAGGCCTTCCACTTGGCTTCCAGCTCGGGATCCTTGACGGTCTCGAGGAGATAGTCGCAGAAGGCCCGGCCCGTGGCTCCGTTGTCCCGGCCCGTGATGACCAGCTTCTTTTCGAAACGGGTGCAGACGTCCAGGCCCATCTGGAGTTTTTCGGCCTTTTCGGTGAAACCGATGTGTTCGAGCATCATCACCGAGGCCCGGATGAGGCTGGAAGGATCGGCGTACTGGCCCCGGCCCTCCTTGATCATCCTGGGCGCGGAGCCGTGGATGGCCTCGAACATGGCGTAGCGCTTGCCGATGTTGGCGCTTCCCGCCGTGCCCACGCCGCCCTGGAGCTGGGCCGCCTCGTCGGTGATGATGTCGCCGTAGAGGTTGGGAAGGGCGATGACCCGGAACTGGGTGCGCCGTGCGGGATCCACCAGCTTGGCCGTCATGATGTCGATGTACCAGCCTTCCCAGCGGATGTCGGGGTAGTCCTTGGCCACCTGCTCGGCCACCTCCAGGAAGAGGCCGTCGGTGGTCTTCACCACGTTGGCCTTGGTCACGATGGTGACGTAGTCGATGCCCTTCTTCTTGGCGTATTCGAAGGCGAGCCGGATGATGCGCTCCGCGCCGGGCCGGGTGATGACCTTGAAGTCGAAGGCCAGGTCCTCCGTGGGCATGATGCCCCGGCTGCCGAGCATATAGGCTCCTTCGGTGTTCTCACGGAAGAAGGTCCAGTCGATGCCCTCCTCGGGGATGGTCACGGGCCGGACGTTGGCGAAGAGGTCCAGTTCGCGGCGCATGGCCACGTTGGCGCTCTCGATGTTGGGCCAGGGGCCGCCCTTCTCGGGCGTGGTGGTGGGGGCCTTGAGGATCACGTGGCAGGCCTTGAGTTCCTCCAGGACGTCGTCGGGGATGGCCTTTCCCACCTTGGCCCGGTTCTCGATGGTCAGGCCCTCGATGGGCTTGAATGTGATCTTCCCCTTCTCCACCTCCTCGGCCAGGAGGTATTCCAGGACGCGCTGGGTCTCCTGGGAGATGATGGGGCCGATCCCGTCGCCCCAGCAGACGCCCACTTTGATGGGCTGGAGCTTGGTGTAGTCGATCCAGTCTTCGGCCTGTTTCAGGCGCTCCACTCTCTCCATCTGTTCCCTGACGATCTGGGCGAAATGCTGGGCTGCTTTGTCCAGGATCTCCTGGCTCATGGTTCTTTCCTCCTGCATGGAAACGACGAGTCGGCTTTGTGGGAGGCGGATTGTAACACCCCCCCCTGGGAAAGGCACTGCAGGGGCCGGCAAGACCCCACCTGAAAGACACCGACCTTTCTAATGAAGGGAAGAGGAGGGTGTTTCCTCCTCTCGGAGTTGGCACAGCCCCGGGAGGCGGGCATCCTAGGCTCCGTGGCGGACACCTTGGAACAAGTTGGCCCATCCGGGGGGGGGCGGCCCGGGGGATTCCCGGACCGGGCCGCACCGTTTCTCCTGGTCTTGCTGGTCCTTCTTCTGGCCTGGCCCGCCCTGGCGCCGGACCGGACCTGGTATTCCGCCGACGGAGCCCTGGCCTTCCAGCCCTGGAAGGGGGCCCTCCATCCCAGGGGCCGCCACCCCAGGAACCCCGACGTGGGCGACCAGGACTTCCTCTACTACCCTTTCCTCCGCTTCATGGCCCGGGAGTGGGCGGAGAGGGGGAAGCTCCCTCTCTGGAATCCCCATCTCTACGGGGGGGTCCCCCTGGCGGGGAACGCCCAGTTCCCGCTTCTCTATCCTGTGCACGGCCTCCTCTGGCTCTCCCAGGCCGGAAAGTCCCGTTTCGACCCGGCCGCCTTCGACCGGGCCTTCACCTGGCACGCCCTGGTGCGCCTCCTCATGGCCGTCCTGGGAGGATGGTTCTGGGCGAGGCGCCTCTGGGGGGGCGGGCCGGGGGCCTGGGCGGCGGCAACGGTCCTCGGGCTCGGGGGCTACATGGTGCTCTGGCTCCAGTTTACGCCGGCCCAGGTTTTCTGCTTCCTCCCTCCGGCCCTCTTCTTCCTGGAGGGTTTCCTCTCCCGCCGGAAGGGCCTGGACCTGCTCCTCTTCGGGCTCTGTTTCGCCGCCTCCAACCTGGGGGGCTACCCCCAGACCTCCTTCTTCCTCGGCGGTTTTCTCTGGGTCTATGTCTTCCTCCGGGCCGGTTGGAACCCCAAGGTCCTCCTGCCCTTCGGCCTGGCCTTCCTGGCCGGGTGTCTCCTGGCCCTGCCCTCCTGGCTTCCCTTTCTCGAATACCTGGGCCACTCGGAGATCCGGGTCCTCAGGGCGGCCGAGAAGATCTGGCCCGGGGGAATTCCGAAGTGGGAGGTCCTGGCGGCGGGGGCGGCGGGGCTCCTCCTGCTCCTGGCGGCGGCCCGGACGGGGAGGGCGGGAACCCGCAAGGGCCTTGCCTGGGGGGTGTTCCTGGCCCTCCTGGGGCTCCTTCTCCTGGACGACCACCGCCTGGGCGGGGACGGCCAGCTCTTCCACCTCTTCTTTCCCGGCGCCTGGGGAAGGCCCGAGGCCGGCACCTGGCGGGGACCGGTCATGCCCAATTTCGTGGAGGTGAACTGCGACTACCTGGGAGCGGCCCCGCTCTTCCTCTTCCTGCTCTTCCCCTTCCTCCCGGGAAGGAAGGGAAGACTCCCGGCGGGCCTCTTCCTCCTGGGAGTCTTCTCCTGGCTCTACGGCGCCCAGGTTCCGCTCTTGAATCAGGTCGGACGAAAACTCCTCTTCCTGGCGCAGGCGTCCCGGGCGGGGGTCCTCTTCCCCCTTGCCGCCGGCGGGCTTTCGGCCTGGGTCCTGGGGCGGCTGGCGGGGATGGGCCGGGAGGAGCGAAGGAAGCTCCTCTTTCCCCTGGGCCTCCTGGCCCTTGCCGCCCTGGCGGGTTACGGGGCGTGGGCCGGGGGGCTCTGGAGTCCCGGCCGCCCCCGTCCCCACCTTACGGTTCGGGACGGCCTTTTCTTCGCCTCTTCCCTGGCGGGCCTGGCCTGGCTCCTCTCGGCCCGCCGGACCCCCGTTCCCTCCCTCCTCCTGGCGGGCCTGCTCGCCCTGGATCTCCTCTCTTTCGGCCGGGGGTTCAACCCGGCCACGCCCCTGGAGGAGATCTATCCCGAGACCCCTTCCATCGCCTGGCTCGAGAGGGCGGGGGAGAGGGCGGAGAAGGAAGGGCGGCCCTTCCGCGTCATGGGGGACGGGATGACCTTTCGTCCGGATACTCCATGCGTATACGGACTGTCCGACGCCAGGGGCCACGACTGCTTCGACCCCAGCCGGTACGTCCTCCTCCTCTACGGCCTCCTGAAGGACCCGGCCACGCTCCCCCAGGAGGTGGGATGCAGGACCATGCGGGTGGACCGGAGGGCCTTCGATCTCCTGGGGGTCCGCTACGTGGTCACGGCCCGTTCCTGGAAGGCCCCTCCCGGGTGGAAGGAGGTCTACCGCGGCCCGGGAGCGGGGATCTACGAAAACCTGGACGCCCTTCCCCGGGCCTACCTGGCGAAGGACCAGGTCTGGATCCACAGGCGGCCCGTACCCTTCTTCGATCCCAGGATCGATCCCAAGGAGACGGTCTTCTTCGAGGATGCCTCCTTGAAACTCTCCGGCAAAGCCTTCCAAAAAGGCGAGGCCCGGATCGTGGAAGACTCCCCCGACCGGGTCCGGATCCGGACCCAGGCCGACGGCTGGGCCTGGCTCGTCCTCCTGGACAACTACTACCCGGGTTGGGAGGCCCTCCTGGACGGGAAGGAGCCCCTGACGATCCACAGGGCCTACGGCACCTTCCGGGCCGTGGCCGTGCCCCCGGGGCGCCACCGGGTCACCTTCACCTACCGCCCCCGCCCCTGGAGATCGGGCCTCCTGGGGGCTTTCGCCGGCCTGGTCCTCCTCTTCGCCTCGGCCTGGCTCTCCTCCCGCCGCGAAGCCCCGTAGAAGCCCCTCCGAACCCGGGTCTTTCCGGGGGCGGGCCGACCGGGCAGGGGGGGCGTTCCGAGTCCTTCCCGAAAGCTGCCCATAGAGCTGGGCCGGGTTCCGAACGGTGGCGAAGGGGTCTATCCTGTTTTGCGGTATCAACCCCTATTCGAGGAGTGGGCATCTCGTCCGACCCGTATTCCCGCCTGGGAGGGGGCTTGTTTTCTCGGATGCCCCTTGGGGGAACCAGCTTCACCGAAGGGAGGGCTCCGATGGGCAGGGAACAGGCGAGGGGGGGCATTCTCAACGGCCGGGTGCTTCCTCGGCCCGGGGAAGGAGGGGGGCCCATTTTCCGTTCTTGCGCAAAAGGGGGACCCAGGGCCGAAGATCCTGGAGGTCGGAGGGGGCGAGGGGTTCGCCGGGGCGGGGGAGGGTGCGGGCCAGGGCGGCGGCTTCCCCGGGTTTCTTCTCGAGGAGGGCGATGATGGCCTTCAAGAGGACCGGTCCGGGATCGTTCTGGTCGGACCGGGCGGCGTAGAGGCGGGTATGGAGGGCGGCCAGTCGTAGATCCCCGTTCTTCAGGGCCTCGACGGCCCAGATCCGGTGGGCCCGGCCCTGGCAGTAGTCGGCCCTGGTGTGGAAACCGAGTTTCCGCCAGCGTTTTGCCAGGGAGCGCCAGTATTCGGCCCGGCCGGGGTGGTCCTCCAGCCAGGCCTGGAGGAAGAGGCAGGACATCTCCTCCCTGCCCTCCTTCTCCAGGGCCTTCGATCTCTCCAGGAGGGCCTTGGGATATTTCCGGGCCACCTTTTTCCACGCCTCCAGGGCCCCCGGGACGTCCCCCAGGGCTTCGGCGACCCTTCCCGAGAGGGCCAGGGTGGAGGGATTCTCCGGGTCGAGAGCCAGGGCCCTTTCCAGGTCCTTCTTTGCGGCGAGGAGGATCCCGGCCGCTTTTTTGGGCCTGGTCTCGACCATCGCCCTGGCCGTGTCGAAGAGGAGTTCCGCCCGGGAGCGGAGGTTCAAGACGTCGTAGGGCCTTGCACGAAGGGCCTTTCTCAGGAGGAGGGGGAGGCGGGCCTTTTCCGCGGGTGTTCCCCTCTCGAGAAGGTCCCTAGCCAGGATCTGGAGGGCCAGGGGCGACTCCGGGTCGGCCTCCAGGGCGGCTTCGGTATCGGAGAGGAAGTCCTTCCGGTCTTTCTCTCCCAGGGCCTTGGCCAGCAGGCAATGGGCCCGGAAGGCCTCCAGGCTCCGCCAGGCCGGGTAGAGGAGGAGGAGGAAGGGAAGGATCGCGGCGACGGCGGGAAGGGGGCCTCTCCGCGGCGGATCCTCCGGAGGCGGGGAGGCCCAGAGAAGACCCAGGGCCGTAAATGCTGCCGCCGCGGCGGGCGCGTTGTAGAGGGGGGACCGGAAGAGACCGTTCACGAGGAAGGCCAGGCACGTTCCCAGGAGTCCCGCTGCAAGGGGGTCCTTCCCCGCCTTCCTGCGTCCCGCGGCGATTCCTCCAAGGAGCAGGACGAGGTAACCCGCAAGGCCCAGGGCCCCCGTTTCAGCGAAGACCTGGAGAGGGTCGGAGTGGGCCCGGTTCACCCGGGTCTCGAAGGCGTGGTCCATGCTGGAGACCCGGATCTCCCGGGGATCCCGCCAGGCCGGAAACTCTCTCTCGAAGGACCCCGCCCCCCAGCCCGTGAGCGGCCGGGCCAGGGCCATGCGGGCCGTGGATTTCCAGAGGAGGAGACGGACTTTCCAAGTGGAAGGGACCCGGGGGGAGGACCGTTCCGCGCCTTTTCGGGCCGGCCGGGCGGCCCGTGAAGGGGGGCCCTGTTCCCGGAGCCCCCCTTTCCCCGTGGGGCGGGGAGAGGCGAGGAGGCCGCCGACCCAGGCCAGGCAGGCCCCGAGAAAGAGCAGGGCCGCCCTCCGGCGGAATCGCCCTCCCCCGTGGGACCAGGGAAGGAGGATGGCACCTCCCAGGCCTGCCGCCAGGGCGGGGACCCCCGCCCTGGTCCGGGTGATTCCCGCGTAGAGAAGGAGAAGGAAGAGGGAGACCCCGGCGACCCGGCGGAGAGACCTGCCCGCTCCCGGGAGGAGGACCAGCCCTGCCAGCCCCGGGGCCAGGACCACGCAGACTTCGGATGCGGCATTCCGGTTTCCTAGGAAGGATCCCGGTTCCCAGGGTACGGCCACACCCAGGGGATCCCAGCCCGCCGCCTGGAGGATCCCGGCCAGGGCGGCGGCGGCCCCGGCCAGGGCCCAGGAGAGGAGGATCCAGGGGGCGTGACGCCCCGGGTCCAGGGCCGAGGAGGCCAGGAGGAGGAAGAAGAGGGCCATGAGCCAGGCGGTGCCCAGGATCTTCTCCCCCAGGGGGCCGGGGCCCAGGAAGGAGAGGAGGATGCCCGCCGTCCAGAGGCCCAGTCCCGTCCAGGCTCCGGCCTGGGGGAGGCGGGCCTTTCCCTTCACGACGGCCAGGGCCCAGAGGAGGGCGGGGAGAGGCGCCGAGGCCCCCAGGAGGGCCAGCCTGGCGTCTTCGTAATAGGGCCAGCGGGGAAAGGTGACCAGGAGAAGGATGGGCAGGAGAAGGACCGGGGGGAGAACGGCAGGTAGAAAGGGCCTTTCCCCGCCCGCCTCGTTCATTACGCTTCCTCCGGTACCTTGCCCTCCGTCCCCAGGACGGCCTTCACGAATTCGGCCGGATGGAAATCCTCCAGGTCGTCCAGGCCCTCTCCCACGCCGATGAACTTGACGGGGATCGACATGTGGCGGCGGATCCCGAAGACGGCGCCGCCCTTGGCGGTTCCGTCCATCTTGGCCAGGATCAGCCCCGTCACGGGGGTCCGGGCGCTGAACTCCTCGGCCTGGCGGATGGCGTTCTGGCCCGTAGTGGCGTCCAGGACGAGGAGGGTCTCGTGGGGGGCCTCGGGGATCTTCTTCTGGATCACCCGCTTGATCTTCTCCAGCTCGGCCATCAGGTTCTTCTGGGTGTGGAGGCGCCCCGCCGTGTCGATGACGAGGAAGTCCACGCCTTTCGCCAGGGCGGAATCCACGGCGTCGAAGACCACGGCTCCCGGGTCGGCGCCGGTCTTCTGCTTGACCAGGGGCACGCCGATCCGCTCGGCCCATATGGTGAGCTGTTCCACCGCGGCGGCCCGGAAGGTGTCCGCCGCGGCGAGCATCACCTCGTTCCCCTGGTCCTTGAGGCGCTTGGCCAGCTTGGCGATGGAGGTGGTCTTGCCCGATCCGTTCACCCCGGTGACGAGGATCACCGTGGGTCCCTGGGGCGCCCGGGCCAGGGTGGCCTCGCACCCCTCCAGGCGGTCCAGGAGGAGCTTCTCCAGGTAGGGCAGGACCTCCTGGGTCTCGGTGATCTCCTTCTCCTTCCAGGCCCGGGTGATCTCTTCGACGATCTCCGTGCCCGTCGGCCCCAGGTCGGCCTCGTAGAGGAGTTCCTCCAGCTCCTCCAGGGTCTCCTCGTCCAGCTTGCGCCCGAAAGGAAAGAGTTTCGCCAGTCCCCGGCCGAGCTTCTTCCTGGTGCGGGCCAGGCCCTTGAGTATCCTGCCGAACACCACGCTCTCCTCCTCGTCAGTTCCGCCCGCCCGGCGGCTCCGGTCTCTCCGTCCCCTCCTTCCCGGAGCCCTCCTTCCCGGCCAGGGCCTGGTTCTTCACCCGGTCCAGGATCCCGTTGATGAAGGACCCCGAGTTGGCCGTGGAGAAGCGCTTTCCCAGCTCGATGGCCTCGTTGATGGTCACCTTGGGGGGGATGTCGTCGCAGTAGAGGAGTTCGAAGATGGCCATGCGCAGGATGTTCCTGTCCACCACGGCCATGCGGGAGATCTCCCAATTGCGGGCCACCGAGGCGAGTTTCTTGTCCACTACGTCCAGGGTGTCCCTGGTGCCCGTGATCAGGCGTAGGGCGAACTCCTGGACCTCCCGGTCCTTGCTTCCCTCCTGCAAGAAGTCGGCGAGCTGGTCCATCACCTCCGGTCCCCTGAGGTCGAGGATGTAGAGGAACTGGACGGCCAGCTCTCTTGCCCTGGTTCGGCGACGCATCGTTCCTGGTTCGACTCCTCCCTTTGCGGGCGCCGGACCGGCTGGTCCGGGGCGCCCGATTCGGCCCGCCCGAGGCCCGGTTTCAGATCTTGCCCATCAGGTCCGCCATCTCCAGGGCGTCCGTGGCTGCCTGGGCGCCCTTGTTGCCCGCCTTGGTGCCGGCCCTCTCCAGGGCCTGCTCGATGGTGTCGCAGGTCAGGACGCCGAAGATACAGGGCACGCCCGTATCCAGGGAGACCTGGGCCACTCCGCGGGAGACCTGGGCGGCGATGTAGTCGAAATGGGGGGTGGCCCCCCGGATGACCGCTCCCAGGCAGATTACGGCCTGGTATTTCCCCGTGGCGGCGAGTCTCTTGGCGGCCAGGGGAATCTCGAAGGCCCCGGGGACCCAGACCTGGGTGATCTTCCCGGGATCGGTGCCATGGCGTTCCAGGATGTCCAGGGCTCCGGCCAGGAGCTTGCCCGTGATGGCCTCGTTGAACCGGGCCACCACGACGGCGAAGGACCGGCCCTTTCCGTCCAGCTTGCCTTGAATGGGTTTCACCATGGCGAGGAACCTCCCTGGGTCAGGCTACGTTCGGGCTCCCAGGTTAGCAGGGACCCTCCCCCCGGGCCAGGGAAGGAGGGCCGAAGAGGGCGAGAATTCTCGAAGCCCTTTCCGCCTCAGTTCTTCCAGAACCCCTGGGTGCTCGTGGAGAGCCTTCCCCGGGAGGCGCCCTTCTCCACGGAGGCCTTCTTGTCCTCCTTGGATGGGGCCTTCTCCGGGGCCTCCGCCACGGGACAACCCTGGCGGTACCAGATCACCAGGTATTTCTTCCACTCCTTCACGGTGAAGAGCTTCTTCCCGGTGATGTTGGCCAGGACTTCCCTCAAGGCCCGCTGGACGGGAGGAAGGTCCAGATCCTTGGCGATCTCTTCCTTCGTGGGGGGCCGCATCTTCATGGCGATCTTCTTGACCAGCTCCCGCCTTTTCCTGACGGGCAGGTCCTTCCAGGCGGCCAGGCCCCGAACGGCCGCCACGGCCACGTGGGCGTCCTGGTCCTGGGCCAGGCGGAGGAGGATCTTCCACGAAGAGGGCCTCTTGGCTTCCACCAGGGTTGCGATGGCCCTGAGGCGGAGGAAGACGGGCTGGCGGCGGAGGCGGGTCAGGATGGCTCTCTCCAGTTCTTCGATCCCCGGGTCGCCCAGCTCCTTCAGGTTCTTCAGGGCGAACATCTTGGGCTCGTCCGAGGGAAGGCGGGTGTCCAGGACGCGGACCAGGGCCCGGGCCACCTCCTTGGCGGATTTCTTGTCGCAATAGAGCCTCATGAGGACGTCCATCTGGTGGATGGCGTCGTTCCCGTCCCGGGCCCGGAGGGCGGCCTTGAGATCCTTGAGGGTGAGCTTCCTCTCCTTGTCCATCCGCTTCTTCTGTTCCCTGCTCAGCTTGGAATACTGGGCGGGACAGGGCGCAGCAGCCAAGAAGAGAGGGAAGGCGAGCCCGACCAGGAGGATCGCTCGTTTCATGGATCCTATCCGTCCTTCGTCTTTTCCGGGAAACCCGGGGCTGGAGAGGGGCCTCCATCCTTTCCCGGAGGATCCCCCCTCTGCGATCCGGATCTCCACCGTCCTATATTCACCACCCGCCGGACGGCTGCACCAGGACCACAACCATCCTCGAAATCAAACATAGCCAACACACTATCGCCGGTTACATCATCTTTTTCAGTTTCTTGGGAGAGGGCCGGAAGACCGGGCTCCTTCCCCATCTCATATCGGACATCCGGGGGGGCTTCGATCACCCTATGGACCTGGAATCTTCCCGGGTGCAACCTGGAGCGCCGGGGAGGGAGTGAGAGGAGAGAGGTTGGAGGGAAGGGTGGAACTTCTGAAGTGGCAAGAGGCGCGGCAGGTCCTGGAGAAGCGGCTCGGCCCGCCGGACCGCCGGGAAGAGAGGGCCCTCCATTCGGCCGCCGGATACGTCCTGGCCGTGGACGCAGGCGAGGGTGAGGGGACGCGGAAGTTGGAGGCGGGACGCCGCCTCGGAGGGGGGGAGATCCTCCTCCTGGCCGAGATGGGGGTTCCTTCCGTTCGGACCTATCCCCGGCCCACGGCCATGGTGGCCGGTCCCAAGGGGAAGAAGCCCCTGGTCCCGGCCTGCCGGGCCTGGCTGGAAGGGTTGGGCCTTCGTCCCGGGTTGCCCCTGGAGGCCCAGGGGAAGGAACTGGTGGAACTGGCCGCCGCCCAGGCCGAGGCCGGGGCGGACCTGGTGGTCCTGGCAGGAGCGGAGGGCCTCGAGCCTCCTCCCGGCGTAGAGCCTCTCTTCCAGGGCCTGGACCTGGTTCCAGGAAAGGAAGGGGCCGCCTGGCGCGCTCCCTCGGGGTGCTTGTTCCTGGTCTTGCCTTCCGACCTGCTGGGGGCTTTCGCCGTCCTACACCTCGTGGCCGGCCCCGGACTTCTCCGCCTCCAGGGAAGGAAGGGGCCCTTCCCCTTGGGACGCTCCCCCCTGCGCTTCAGCAAGGTCTGGCCCCAGGAAGAGAACCGGGTCTACCCGGGAAGGATCCGGGTGGAGGGAGGGGAATCGGTGGTGGAACACCTGGACCGGGAAGGGGCGGCCCTGGGGAGGGCCGATTGCCTCTTCGTCGTTCCCGCCGGGGAGTGGATCCGCGACGGCGATCCCGTCCAGTGGGCTCCCCTTGGGGACAGGGCATGAGGAAAGGCCGGGGAAGGGCGGGGCTCCTCCTGTGGGCCCTGGGAGCGGGGGTCCTTCTCTGGCTTCCCTCCCCCGGGGCACCCAGGCCCCTGGGGGGGCTCCTGGCCCTGGTTGCCCTGGTCCCGCTGTTGCTCCTGGTCCGGCCGGACAACGGCCTCTCCCCCCGGGCGGCCTGGGGCGGGGCCTTCCTGGCCGGAGTGGTTTATTACGGCTTCTCGGATTCCTGGCTGGTCCACCACTTCGCCGGGATCTACCCGGTGAAGACCCTGGGCTCGGCGGCGGTGATGCTGGCCGGACTCCTCCTGGTCCGCAGGCTCGCCCGGCGGATCTCCCTCCCCCTGGCGGCCGGCATGGGTTGGGCTTCCGGGGAGTGGATTCGTTCCCGTCTGCCCGAGCTTCCCTATCCGCACCACCAGGTGGCCCACTCCCTCTACGACCATCTCTGGTTCGCCGGAAGCGCCTCCTTCACGGGAGAGGTGGGACTCAACTTCCTTGCGGCCTTCACGGCCGGGGCATGGGCCCTCCTGTGGGTCTCCCGGCGGGAAGGAAGTCCTGAGAGGAAGAAGGCCTCCACCTGGGCCGTCCTGGCCCTGGCGCTCCTTGGGGGGAACGCCCTCCTCTCCCGTTACGCCCTTTCCCGCCTCCGGACCAGGCCTGGGCCCGAGGTGGGCCTGGTCCAGGGAATGCTCTCCCTCTTCGGGAAGGACATGGCCGGCACGGGTGCCTCGGAATTCGCCGTCCAGCTTGGCCTCACCAGGAAGGCCTGCGCCGCCGGTCCCTTGGATCTCCTGGTCTGGTCGGAGACCTCCTTTCCTGTATCCCTCGTGGAAGGCGGGGGCCGGGATCGGGTGCCGACCATCCTGGGCACATGGATGGATCCCCGACGGACCCGGCAGGTCGTCCGGTCCCTCTCGGCCAGGATCCTGGAGTCGGCCGATCTCCGGCCGGGAGGGGGATTCGTGGCGGGCGCCCTGGCCTTCTGTCCCGACCGGCGCGATCCGGCTGTCCTGGTCCCGGAGAACCGGGCCTACCTCTGGGATGCCCGAGGGAGGATCGCCGGCTGGGTCTCCAAGCGGAATCTCGTTCCCGGCGGGGAGTTCCTTCCCTTCTTGCGGTGGTTGCCCTTCGGCCTGGGCCTGAAGGCGGAACGCTTCTTCCTGAAGCTCGGCGTGCCCACCCTCCAGGCCGGAGAGGGGCCCCTCACGATGGAGCTTCCAGGGACGGGGAGGTTCGGGGCGGCCATCTGCTACGACAACGCCTTTCCGGATCATTTCGCCAGGGCCACCCGGGAGGGCGCCCTCTGGCACCTGGTCCTTTCCAACGAGGCCTGGTACGAGAACGGCGCCGAGCTGGACCAGATGCTGGCCATGACGGTCTTCCGGGCCCTGGAGTGCAACCGGTCGGTCGTCAGGTGCACCAATTCGGGAATCACCTGCCTGGTGGATCCTGGGGGGAGGATTGGTCCGGTTCTCAGGAAAAAAGGGCGTGACCGGGGCTTTCGGGGCATACTAAGAGTGCGCGTGCCCCTTTGTTCGGTGACCACCTGGACGGCGACTGTTTCGGGGTGGCCCGGCCTGGGGCTCCTGATCTTTGCCTTTCTCCTCGCCTTTTTCCCCCTTGCGTGGCCCGGTGGGTTTTCTGGGGGTAGAATGGCAAGGATCCCGGAAGAACGGGAAGTTTCCTCCTGAGTGGAGGAGTTTCCCTGACTGGGTGAGAGCCCGGCCGCTCCTTCTCTTCCTTCCGGGAGGGACGGCGGGGCGAGGAACAACGAAGTTCTCCGGTGCCTCCCGGAGACCTGCTTGACGGAAAGGAACCCTTTCTTATCATCTGGGCTCCTTTCCGGTCGAGGCGGGTCTATCCGGCTGGACCCGGCGGTGTGTCCTTGGCGTACGTAGAGACCAGGAAGGAAACGAGTCCCAACTTTTTCACAGGAGAGCCAGATGAGCCCGATCGGACGTGTTTTCGTAATTGTCAACCTCATCCTGTCGGTGGCCTTCGTCGCCTTCGCCGGGAACCTCCTCCAGAACGGAGACAGCTACCGGAAGAAGTTCGAAGAGGAGAAGGCCCTGCATCAGAAAGATGTCAAGCAGAAGGAGGAGGTGATCGCCAAGCTCCAGGCCGATCTCCAGAGCAAGAAGAGCGACTACACCGTGGCCCACGCCCAGGTCATGAACCTTCAGAACCAGATCAAGATGCTCCAGCAGGAGCTGAAGGACGCGAAGGACGCGAACGCCCAGAACATCGCCAGCCTCCAGAAGATCCAGACCAACCTGGACGTGCTGAAGACCGACGTGGACAAGGCCCGCGAGGAGAACAAGAACCTCCGGGAGCGTGAGGCCGCCGCCGTGAAGGCCCGCGAGGAGGCCGAGAACGCCCGACTGGCTCTGGAGGAGCAGGTGGCTTCCCTGAAGGACCAGATCGCCAAGCTCAACGAGAAGATCGCCACCCACGAGGCCACCATCGCCAAGCTCGAGCAGGATAAGGAGAACCTGAACGCCCAGATCGCCATGGCCGTGGCCAATGGCTTCAAGCCCGGCCGTCCCGAGAAGGATCTGGACGCCCTGGTGATGGCCGTCAACAAGGTCCTGGACAACACCCTGGTGACCCTCTCCGTGGGCAAGGACGACGGCGTGACCAAGGGGTACACCTTCGACATCTACCGGGGCGGCGCCTACAAGGCCCGGGCCCAGGTGATCGAGGTGGACAACAAGTCCTGCGTGGCCCGCATCGTGAACGCCCTCCGCAAGGTCGCCAAGGGTGACCGGGCCAAGACCAACCTCTGATCGGGACCCTTCCGAGGACCAAGAGAAAAGGAGCGGCTGACATGGCGCGCAAGACGAAGAAAGAGAAAGAGCCGGAAATCATCGAGACCGTCGAGGAAGAGGAGGTCCAGGTCCTGGAAGAGGAGACGAGCGGAGCCGCCTGGGACATCGGGCTCATGGCTACGACGGCCTTCTTCCTCCTGGCGGCGATCGTGATGATCGTGATCGTCCTCAAGCGGGACTACAACGCGGGCCCCTTGGCCTGACTCCCGGTAAAACCGGGCCCCCGGAGGGTGGGCGGGACTCTTCCCTCCCCGGGTCCAAAACGGGTCGCCGTAAAAGGCGGCCCGTTTTTTTTCTCCACGCCGGGCCTGCCCCGCCCGAAAGGGCGGGCCGGGCCCCGGGCCGAGGAGGGCCCTTTCTTCCTCCAGGCCGTTTCAGCCTGAACCGGCCCGGCCGGCCTGGGGCCGATTCGCCCGTCCTCTTCCTTCCTTTGCTTCAATTCCCCGGGAGAAAGGGTTATCTTTGCGGGCGACCCGGCTTCATGCCTCTACCCAGGAGAGGACCATGTTCAACCTGCTCCGATGGCTGATGGGAAAGTTCTCCATCGACATGGGGATCGACCTCGGTACGGCCAATACCCTCGTCTACGTGAAGGACGAGGGGGTCGTGCTCTCCGAGCCATCGGTGGTGGCCGTCCAGAGGGGGACCACCGAGGTCCTCCTGGGCGGTGAGGCCGTAGGCAACAAGGCCAAGGAGATGCTGGGCCGGACCCCGGCCAACGTGGTGGCCATCCGCCCCCTCAAGGCGGGGACCATCACCTCCTTCGACATCACCGAGAAGATGCTCCGCTACTTCATCCGCCGGGTCCACAACAGGCGCCACTGGGTGAAGCCCCAGGTGGTCATCTCCGTCTCCTCGGGGATCACCACGGTGGAACGGCGGGCGGTGATCTCCTCGGCCGAGCGGGCCGGCGCCAGGAAGGTCTACCTGGTGGATCAACCCACGGCGGCCGCCATCGGCGCCGGGTTGCCCGTGACCGAGCCCCAGGGGTGCATGGTGGTGGACATCGGCGGAGGCACCACGGAGGTGGCCGTCCTCTCCCTGGGCGGCGTGGTCCAGTCCCAGTGTGTCCGTGCCGCCGGCGACGACTTCGACCAGGCCATCATCCGCTTCCTCAAGGACGAGCACGGCCTGGTCATCGGCCCCCAGACGGCGGAGAGGATCAAGATCAACATCGGTTCCGCCGCTCCCATGGAGCAGGAGTATTCCATGGCCGTCCGGGGCAGGGAGGTGATGAACGGCCTTCCCAGGGAGACCACCGTCACTTCCGACCGGGTTCGGGATGCCCTCCAGGGCCCGATCCGGGAGATCGTGGAGGCCATCAAGGCCACCTTGGAGAAGACCCCTCCCGAGATCAGCGCCGACCTGGTGGAGCGGGGCATCCTCCTTTGCGGCGGCGGGGCCCTCCTCAAGGGGATCGACAAGGTGATCCAGGAGGAGACCCAGCTCAAGGTCACCGTTGCCGAGGAACCCTTGACCTGCGTGGTCCGCGGAACGGGGATCTTCCTGGAGAACCTGGATCTCCTGGACGGAATCCTGAACCAGGAAGAGGACATGGGGTGATTCCCTCGCCCCGGGGCGGGGGCCGGCGCCCGCGGGGAGAGCGCGTTTTGGAGGGGCGTTGTTCCAGAGGAACGAGGCTGGCCGATCCCATGGGGCGGAGCGCCTGAAGCACCGGGCCGCCCTGGTGGTCCTGGCGGGCCTCTTCCTTTGGGCATCCCTTCCCGGGAGGAGCCCCTCCTTCCCCGAAGAGGCCCTCCTCACTCCCGTGGCGCTCCTGGCGGGTCTCCCTGCGGTCCTTTCCGGCGGGACGCATATGGGGCTCCCTCCTCCTTCGCCCGCCACCAGGGCGGCATGGCGGGAATTGCTTCGCTTCGAAAAGGCCTCCACCAGGCCGCCCCTTCCCGGTCCCAGCATCAAGGCCGACGTCCTGGACCGGGCCGGCCGGGGCGGGGCTGGATGGAAGGACCTGCTCCTCCTGTCCCTCCCCATGGGAGCGGGCGGGACCAGGCCGGGCGATCCCTGCCTCGTGGGCGGAGTCCTGGTGGGTTACCTGGACCAGGGCCCGCCTCCCGGGAGGAAGAGGAATCCCCTCCTGGCCTTCTTCTCTTCTTCCAGGCCCGAGCGGCCCCCCGGCCTGGCCTGGGTCCGGCTCCTCCACTCCCGGAACTTCCCCGGCCCCGAGCCTCTCCGCCTGGAGGTGCGCCTCTCCCCCCTTCCGTCTAAGGGGGAGCCCTTCCTCCCCTCGGGGGAGGGGATCCGGGCCATCCTGGGACCGGGCAGGCCCGACGACGCCTTTCCCCTCCGGCTCTTCCACCCCGCCTCCCTCACCAAGCCCGCGCCCGGGCTGGGTGTCTTCTCCTGGTCCGCCGCCCCTCCCTGGCAGAGAACCCCCAAAGGAGCCTTGGTCGGAACGGTCGCCCGGGACCCCTGGATGCCCGAGATCCGCTTCGTGGCTCCCTGGCTTCCCCCCGAAGGGATCCACTGCGTCCACATCCTCCCCTCCGGAAACGATCGGCCGGGCGGCACCGATACCCGGGCCGAGCCCGGGAGCCCCCTGGCCAGGGGGAGGGTCCTTCCGGCGCCGGTCTCTCCTTTCCCCGGCCCCGGTCTCCGGGAGAGGAGCCTTCTCTTGTCGGCGGGGACCCGCCGGGGGGTCCGGGTTGGGGCTGCTGCCGTCCTGGGCTGGAGCTTCGTGGGGAAGGTGGTCTCGGCCGGGCCCTTCCATTGCAGGGTGGCCCGGCCGGGGGACCAGGCCCTCGTGCTCAGGGTCCTGGTGACCCGGGGGAACTCGCCGGGGAAGGTGGTGCGCCTCTTCCGGGGACGCCTCCTTCCTCCCCTGGGAAGGCGGGCTCCCTTCCGCTGGGTCCCGGACCGGCCCGGGACCCGCCTGGCCCGGGGGGACAAGGTCTGGACCGCCCCGGAAGGGCTGGACATGCCCAAGGGACTCCTGGTCGGCACGGTGGACCGGATCCTTTCGGGCCCTGGTCCGGAAGGCCTGGTGCTCCGGGCCCCTCCGGGAACGGCGGGAATCCCCCGGTACGTGGGGATCTTCCGGTTCGAGCCCGGGAGAGGAGGGGGGCGGTGATCCTCTGGGCGGGCACCCTTCTTACCTTCCTCCTCGTGGAGGCGGGCCTGGGATACGCCCGCTCTCTCGTGGCGCAACCCCAGCTCCTTCCCGACCTGGATCTCCTCCTGGTGGTCCTCGTGGGGCTCTTCGCCAGGAAGAGCCGGGTGACGCCCCTTCTCCTCCTGGCGGCGGCGAGCCGCTCCGTCCTGGCCGGAACTCCCCCGGCCCAGGCGGCCGGGGCCTTCCTCGCCGTTGGGTGGGGCCTCTCCGCCTCCAGGAATCTGCTCTTCCGCAACCGCCTTCCCGGCAGGCTTCTCTTCGGTTTCGCCGGTCTCCTCGCCGTGAGGGGCCTCTTCGCCCTGCTGGACCACCTGGGAAGGGGCATGGCCTGGCCTTCCGCCGGGGAGTGGCTCCTGCCGGCGGCCCTCACCGCCTTGTGGGGGACCTTCCTCCTTCCCCTGCTCTGCTTCCTGCCCCCCTTCCGCCTTCACGTGGAGAGAAGCCGTGTTTGAGGAGGCCAGGCGGAAAGTCCGGATCACCCGGGGGATCTTCCTCCTCTTCCTCCTGGTCCTGGCGGGAAGGCTCTTCTGGCTCCAGGTCCTGGAACACGACTACTGGTATTTCCAGGGCTTCCTCAACAGGGAGAGGATCCTTCCCAGGCCGGTCAAGAGGGGATCCATCCTGGATCGAAAGGGGCGGAGGCTGGCCTGGGACGAGGCCGCCCACGACGTGGAGCTCGTCTACAGGGATTTCCGCAGGGGGAATCCCCTGGGCCAGGCCTACCATCTCAAGCTCCTGACCCTTCCCGATCCAAGGCTTCCCCGGGACGTGATGGATCTCTACGAGAGGCGGATGCGCCTGAGAGGGAGGATCCGGGCCCTTCCTCCCGGGTCGGAGGAGCGCAAGGGCCTCCAGGAGGAGTTGGACTCCCTGAAGATCGCCGAGCCCCCCGATCCGAGACCCTACAACCTTTTGGAAGCCCGGCGCGATCTCTCCGGACTGGCGGAGTTCGTGGCCTCCCTGGGCCCGGAGGACCTTCCGGATCCCGAGGCGGCGGGCCGGGACCTGCCGGGTGGTGAGATCGAGGGAGAACTCTCCCGGGAGGACCGGAAGGCCCGGGCCAGGATCGTCCGCTCCAACATGGAGTGGTATCTGCGCCGCCTTCTGGGGGAGGCCCTGGAGCTGGCCGGGAGGAGCAAGGGCTGGGCGGCGGCCCTCAGGAAGGCTCTTGAGAGGAAGGGAAGGGGGAGCCTCTTCCGGGGGATCCGGAAGGAATTCCGGGCGGCCCGGGAGAGGGGCGAAAGGGGGAGTTTCGCCGCCCTCCTGGGCCTGGGCCCGGAGAACCTGGAGGCCCTCCTGGAGAGGGGGGCGGCGGCCCTCGTTCCGCCGAGGAGGAGGGACAGGGATCCTTTGGAACTCCTGGACCGTATCCACAAGAGGAACACATGCCTCCTCCTCTTCCAGTTCGGGAACCGGTGGGCCCTCTGGGACCGGCGCTTCCGCGACGCCCAGAGGCTGCGGGAGGACCGGCGGGATCCCCTGTGGAGGGCCGTTCCCTTCGAGCTGGTCAAGTGGGTGGAACTCCGGCCCAGGGCGCACAGGGGGTTCTTCGTCGTGGATTCGGTCCGCCGGGTCTACAGGGACGTGGAGGGGAGGCTGCCCGCGGCCCGCCTCTTCGGGAGGGTTACTGGTGTCCTTGCCGGGGACGAGGAGAGGCTGGATCCGGACACCACCTGGCTCCAGCCCCTTCCCGGCCTGGAGGAATACTGGCCCGAGTACGAGGAGAGCGTGGAGAGGCGGGCCCGGCGGCTCGCCTCCAGGGTGAGGCGTTTCGGCCGGGGCGGATTGGAGGGTGAACTGGATTCCCGGCTCCGGGGAAAGGAGGGGTGGACCTTCTTCGAGGCGGACCGGAGGGCCAGGAGGCGGTTGAGCCACTACCAGGGGCCGCCCAGGCCCGGGAAGGACGTGAGGATCACCCTGGACCTGGAGCTCCAGTGCGCCTTGGAGAAGGCCCTGGCCCTGGCCCGGCTCCCCGTGAAGGCCGCAGGGGCGGCCCTGCTGGAGTGCAGGACCGGGGCAATCCTGGCCTTGGCCTCCCTCCCCCTGGCGGGGCGGGAGGACCTGGAGGAGGGATGGAAGGAGCTGGCCCGCCTGGACCGGGCCTGGAGGGAAGGGGGGCGCAAGGGCCGGCGGCCCGTGGTCCTTCCCATCCTCCAGGACTGGTCCCGGTTCCGGTACGGTTCCTCCATGCCGGGATCCACCTTCAAGGTCGTGACGGCCTTGGCGGCCTTTCGTGCCGGGAAGGCGGGGGTCTTGGATTGTGAAGGGATCCTCCCCTTCCCTTGGGGCGGAGGCCTCCATTGCCCCAGGGCCCACGGCCGGATCGGCGTGGAGAGGGCCCTGGAGGTCTCCTGCAACGTATATTTCGGGAAGCTGGGCCGGATCCTGGGCAACCCCCTCCTGGAGAAGGAGGCCGCCGGACTGGGCTTTTCCACCGTGAAAGGACGAAAGGTGGTGATTCAGGGGTGGTGGACCTGGGCCGGACCCCCCTGGGGGCCCGGAGGGCGGGCGCCCAGGGTACCCTGCGATCCTCCCGTGGTGGAGGCCGGAGCCGCCCCGGCCCTCCATGCCGTGGGTTACGGGATCGGGGCGACCCCTCTCGCCATGGCGAGGGTCTTCGCCGCCCTGGCCACGGGCCTGGTCCCGCCCCTGAGGATCGTGCCGGGAGGAGGGGGCGGGGGAAGGCCTTTGGGGATCCCCCGGGAGGAACTGGAGAAGATCCGGGAAGGCCTCCGGCTGGTGGTGGAGGGTCCCGAAGGCACGGCCCGGCGGGTGGGACTCGGGCCCCTCGGGGTGGAGGGGAAGACGGGGACGCCCCAACTGACCCGGGGGAGGCGGGGCCGGAACCTGGCCTGGTTCTGCGGGATCTTTCCCCGGAGCCGCCCGGCCTACAGCATCGCCGTCATGGTCCCGGGGGTGCCCCACGGCTTTCACGGAGGCTCCGTGGCGGCTCCCGTGGTCCGGGCCTTCCTGGAGCAACCGGCAGGGCGGGCCCTGATCGAAGGAAGGGAGGGCGGGCGATGAGGAGGCTCAGGGAGGACCTGAAGGAACTGGACTGGCACGTCCTCCTCCTGGCCTACCTGCTGGTGGGATTCGGGATCCTCTTCATCCACTCGGCCACCCAGGCGGGAAGCGAATTCGCCGGCCAGGCGGAGCGGCAGGCCTTCTTCCTCCTGCCCGCAACCCTGGCGGCGGCCTTCTTCCTCCTGGTGCCCTACACGAGGTTCGAGAAATACGCATTTTACGTATATGGTGCGTGCCTCCTCCTCCTGCTCCTCCTCCCCGTGGCCGGGGTCTCCCTGAACAACGCCAGGCGGTGGCTCTCCCTGGGCGGGCTCCTGTTCCAGCCCAGCGAATTCATGAAACTGGGCCTGATCTTCGCCCTGGCCAGGTGGTTCCGGCCCAGGTCGGCGCCGGACCACTGGCAGGGCCTGATCGCGCCGGGCCTGATCACCCTGGTTCCCATGGTCCTCATCGTGAAGGAGCCCGATCTCTCCTCCGCCCTGGTCCTCGTGCCGGTCCTCTTCGGGGTCTGCTACACGGCGGGCGCCAGGGGGAGGTGGCTCCTCCTCGTTCTCCTGGCGGGAGCGATCCTCTTCGGGATCCTCTACGCCACGGGAAGCCTGAAGTCCTACCAGGTCGACCGGATCCAGGCCTGGTGGAGACAGACGGACATGCCCAAGGAGATGCGCCTGGGAGCGGGCTACCACCTCCGCCAGTCCCTGATCGCGATCGGATCGGGAGGAATCCGGGGAGAGGGATACATGCGGGGCCTCCAGAACGTCTACGACTTCCTGCCCTACAGGTCCACGGACTTCATCTTCTCGGTGATCGCCGAGGAGACGGGGTTCATCGGGAGCGTTTTCTTCCTCTTCCTGTACGGGCTCTTCGTCTTCCTGGTCTTCGGAATCGCCGCCAGGACGAGGGAACGCTTCGGAAGGCTCCTGGCCGTGGGAACGGCTCTCCTTTTCGCCACGGAACTCTTCGTCCACGTGGCTGTCTGCTCCGGGGTGATGCCGCCCACGGGGCTCACCTTGCCCTTCATCTCCTACGGGAGGTCCTCCCTGCTCACCCATTTCGCCGCCCTGGGACTGGTGCTCAACGTGGGGATGCGGAGGGTGAGGGTCCTCACGCCCGACGCATTCTGAGACAGTGCGGTCCTGGGGCGGTGAGATGGGGCTCCCGGGGGGGGAAAAGAACCCGGATGGGGCCCGGGGAGGGGGGAAGAGTGGTACGCCCGGCGCGATTCGAACGCGCGACCTTCGGCTCCGGAGGCCGACGCTCTATCCAGCTGAGCTACGGGCGCCCCAACGAGGGAGGGAACTCTAGCGCTCCGGTCCTGGGGAAGTCAAGCCGTGGGGGGCAGGGGGCCATGTCCCGTTCCGAGAAAGGAATGTCCTTCTCCCACCGGGGGGGTTGCCCTTCCCCAAAAGGGGGTCCATAATTTTCTAGGTCGGTGGCAAGTTACCTGGCGCCCGTGGGAGGGTAGGAAGCTATCGACGAGAGGTCCCGGGGACCTCGTGGGAACCTTTCCCAAGGAGTTCTTATGCCTGGAAAGAGGTTGGTCAGCCTCCTAGCTCTTGCGGGAGCCTCCAGCCTGTGGTTCGGCCTTGGGCCGGCCCCTCTCTCGCCTTCTTCCCAGGTGATCCAGGCTGATGAGGTCTCCCACTTGAAGGACACCGATCACGACGGCCTTCCGGACCTTTTGGAAATGGTCTGGATGAGCGATCCCCGTAAGACCGACACCGACGGGGACGGCTACGACGATCTGGAAGAGTTCCTGGCCTCGTCCCTTCCCTGGAGTGCAGCCTCCAAACCCGAGAAGAAAGGCTCCAACTTCCGGGTGGGGGTCACCTACCAGGTCGTGAAGGAAGGCCAGGTGAAGAACCAGGTCTTCTGGGTCCACTTGGCCTTCAGGATCGCTTCGGGAAAGCTCTCCGATCTCCACGCCCTGACTTTGCTGGCCGGGGCGGAGGGCCTCCAGGTGCCCTTGAACCGGTTCCTCCGGGACGTGCGCAACGGCTTCACATCCAGGCGCTTGAAGGACGGTTCCCTGGCGGGGGTCTTCTCCATCAGGGTCTCCCTTGGGCCGGGCAAGGACATCCAGGTGCCCCTCCAGTTCCTGGCGGCGGGCCTCATCGGAAAGAAGCCTTGTCTCTCCACGGCCTTCCTCTTCCCCGAAGGAAAGACCTATACCCAGCTCATCCCAATCTTCCCCAGCATCTGCGTCTTCGCCGCCATCGACCCCATGAGCCTGGAGACCCAGCTTTGGGATTCCAACAAGGTCTGCACCACTACCCTCGAGGTGGTGGGTGTGGTGGGGAACGAGCTCATCTTCGAGGTGAAGGACGCCAAGTGCCAGACCTTCCCCACGGTGAAGTGCCTCCCCTCCTGCCCCCAGCGGAAGGGACAGGTCATCACGGCTCCCGACGGGTGGAGCCTCCTCATGGGGAATTGATTTCTCTTCCCCTTTCGGGGAACAATTCTCTTCTCGGGCTCCCGCCGTGGGCCGCCCTCCTTTGCACCAACCCCTGTCGCCCTTCCTGGGAACGAGTGCGCCTGTGACCATCGAGGACCCGGATCGTGACCTGGTGAAAGCCTGCCAGGACCCGGGCTCGGACGCCTTCGAGCCTGCCTTCTCGGCCCTTTACAAGAAGTACAAGGACCGGGTCTTCAACATCGCCTGGAGGGTCACGGGCGATCCTGTGGAGGCCATGGACGTCTGCCAGGAGACCTTCACCCTCCTTTTGAGGAAGATTTCCTCCTTTCACTTCGAATCCAAGTTTTCCAGTTGGCTCTACAGGATCGTGGTGAACTCCTCCATCGACAGCAAGCGGAGGAGGGGGAGCCGGCGGAAGCGGGAGGTGGAGTTTCCCCGGATTTCCGAGGAGGACAGGCCCTTCACCCTGGAAGATCCGGGAAGCAGCCTCCCCGAGGAGGGAACCCTCCAGAAGGAGCGGGACGCCCTGGTCCACGAGGCGATCCAGAAACTGAGCCCCAAGCTCCGGGCCGTTGTGGTCTTGAGATATCTCCAAGGCCTTTCATACGAAGAAGTTGCGACGATTCTGCAAGTCTCGCTGGGGACAGTGAAGTCCCGCCTCGCCAGGGCCCATCTCGCTTTGAGCCGCCATCTGGCTCCCATCCTGGGCGACGGGAGAGGGGCGGGGCCGAAGGAAAAAGAAGCAAAGGAAAAAGAGATTGAAGGGAACCTGTAAAGCCCTGGGAGAGTCTATGAAGAGGTAGCTTTCCTCCGGGACCGCCCCTGAAGGGGGGGCGCCGGAAAGCCCGCTTCCAGATGTTTCACTTCGAAATCCTTACGAACTTATGACTTCTTCCGAGTGCAAAAGGCTGGCCCGACAGTTGGCAGCCCTCGTGGACCAGGAACTGGCCCCGGAGGAGCTCAGCCGGCTGGAGGAACACGCCGCCCACTGCCCCCTGTGCGGCCCGCTCCTGGAGCGTTCCAGGCGGGTGGCCCTCCTCTTGCGGGAACTCCCCGTGAAGGAGGCTCCCCAGGGGATCTTGGAAGGAGTCTGGGAGCGGGTCCTTGAAGAAGGGGAATCCCGCCTGGGGCCCGTGCTGAGCCGTTCCCTCCGCCCGGTCCAGGCCCCAACCGAAGAGGTCGTCCTGGAACCCGACGAGGAGGCCGATGCGGCCTTGGTGGAGGTCCTCTCCAGTCTGCCCTCGAGGAAGACCCCCGTGAGGGTGGACCGGGCCGTCTTCGCTGCTCTCGATTCCTTCCTGTGGAGCCGGTCCAGGGGCGCCAGGGTGCTCCGGATGGTCACCACTTCCCTGGCGGCCGCTGCGAGCCTCCTCCTTTGCCTGGGCTTGTGGTGGGGCCTTCCCAAGGAAAGAGTGGCTCCCAGGAAGGTGGCCTTCCTGATCCAGGACGAAAGTGCGCCGCCGGGTTTCTGGGAGGCCCCTGAAGTGCTCCAGGAGAGGATCCACCGGACTTTCCACGGGCGACTTGGAACCGGAGAAGAAGAGGAGGGGTCGAAAGGCCGCTGAGAAGTCATGAAACGGGTTCGCCTCATCACCGCCCTCTTGTCCCTCCTGGCCGGGAGCACCCTTCCGGCCCAGGTCCAGGTGGGGGCGGGCGCGACGGCGACGGCGCCGGGGCTTACGGGAGCGGACCTGGCGGTCCAGGCCTGGAACGCCCAGACCCGAGTGGCCTACAAGGGTTACAGGCTCTACTTCTTCGACTTCGGCGACGGCCGGCGCCTCCAGGAAGAGAAGATCGCCGTAAAGCCCGAGGGCAAGGGGAAGGTCTCTTTCCGGCTGGAGCTCTCGGCGATCCTGGACTCCAGGATGAAAGGGCGGGGAGGGGTGTTGAACCTCTCCTTGGCCCAGGCTCTCTTCTCCATGCGGGAAGGCTCCAACTTCAAGTTCCGTGGTTTCAGGATCCACAATTTGGACCTGGCCCTCAGGAACTACTCCTTCCGGGCCCAAGGGGAGGACAAGGTGGCCGGGAGGGCCTGCCGGGTTCTCATGGTGGTTCCCAAGGACAAGGACCGCCGGGCCTGGAAGGTCTGGATCGACACCAAGACGGGACTCGTCCTGAAATACTGGGAGATTTCTCCCGAGGGCCAGGTGGTTTCGGGTATGGAAATGGAAGCCCAGGGCCTCCAGGTCGGTCCCCGGACATCCTTCCGGGATGTAGGCAAGTGGTGGCGGCCCTCGGGAAAGTCCCGGACCTTCCGGAGCCTGGGAGAGGCGGAGAAGGCCTTCAAGGCCGATGCAGTGGTTCCTTCCTACCTGCCTTGGGGTTACATGCTCATGGAGATCCGCCTGGCCAAGAGCACGGCCGGGCGACCTTTCCTGGTCCTCACTTACACCGATGGAATCGACACCTTCTCGGTGATTCAGGGAAGGCCTCAAGGCAAGCCCGACAAGGTGGCTCCTCCCGTGGGCGGGGACCTGGGTTCGCCTCTCGTGATCCATCGGTACAGGCTCGGGTGCCTCACCCAGCTCTGGGCCACCGTCCAGGGACGGATGATCATGCTCGTGGGCCGAATGAGCACCCAGGAAGTTCCCCTGGTCTTCCAGACCATGCTGTAAGGACTGGGGGGACGGAAAAGTCCCACCCTCCCAAGGGCCTGCTTTCCCGGGGACCGTGGAATGTTGCGGCCTGGGGCGCCTCCCATCCTCGCCGGCGCGGGGGCCGGCGGGGAAAATCCTGGCTCCCGGTCCGGGCCCTTCCCTTCCTCTTTGCCCCGGCCCCCCCCGGTCGAGAGGGAAGCTTGGGGCCGTAACGCCCGGGGAAAGGCAAGTCCCCTGCTTTGGAAAGGTACGGCTCTTTCGAGCCCGGGCCGAACATCCCGGCCCGTCCGGCAGGGGCCGGCGGCGAAGAAGGAACTTCGCCGGCCGATCCCCTCCCTCCATCGCTCAGCCCCCCGGACCGGAACCGCCGCCGGTCCGGGAGTGCCCTGCTCCCCCGGCCGGGGGGGCGGCAGGGCTCAATAGTTCTTCAAGATCCACCTCTTGAAGGTCTCCTGGAACTGGGGCACCAGGGACTCACCGAAGGCCTTCTGCCAGGCCTCCTCGTAGGGAATGCTCCGGATCAGGATGAGGAAATTCTTGAGCTGGTCCTGCCTCTCCCTGATGGTGTAATCGAATACGGCGTAGGCGATGGCCAGGTCCATGAAGTTCAGCCTGTTGAGCTTCTGCATCATCATGGTGCGAAGGTTGTGGTCGTAGCTCTTGGCCTTTCCCTGGGCCCACTCCTTCACGAGGAGTTTGTACCCCGCATCTCCTCTCTTCTTGGCGATCTCCACGGCGTTGGCGTAGTGGGTCTGGGTGACCCGGACGGTGAAGTTCCCGCCGGTGAAATGGAGAGCCGCCCAGGTGCCGATGCCTTCCTTCATCCAGGGGGAGAAGCGCATGTTGTCCTGGGCCTCCTTGGTCCGGGGAAGGGTGTGCATGGAGATCCAGTGGTGGGCCGCCTCGTTGGCCACCTTGGAGGGAAGGTGGGAGAGTTGCCTCTGGATGGAGAAGAGGAAGCCCGGACAGGTTCCGAAGCCTCCTGCACTACTCATGGCCAGTCCCTTGGCCCTGGCCAGGCCGGGATTCCACTTCTTGGCGGCGAAGTCGAAGGCGTCGGAGTAGTCCGACCGGTTGGAGAAGAAGAACATGATGTGTTTGCGGTGGGCCGCCTTGTAGAGGTCGTATTCCTTGTTGTGGCTGAAGCGCCTCTGCAGGTCCCAGTAGACCGTTTCGCAGAGCACCGTGAGGGAGACGATCTGTTTCTGGGGGACCTCACCGGCCAGGATGTAGTGGTCGGAGATGGCGCAGGCCACCTTGTCCAGGCCGATCTCGTCGATCATCTCCTTGGCCAGGGCCTTCGCCTCGGCCTGGTGGGCCCGGATCATCTCCTTGGCCGCCTCGGCCGCCCCCTTGATACCCTCCTTGTCGTCCCCCGACCCGGCCGCCCCGGCCGATCCGCTTCCTTCCTCTCCCCCGGTCTTCTCTTCTTCTGCGGCTCTCTCCCGGGCTTTGAGTTTCTTCAGTTCCTCCCGGGTCACCCATTTGCCCTTGTACTGGACGTGTCCCAGGGCCTGGTGGGCCTCCTCGTTGTCGGGTTCGATCCGGAGGACCCTCTTGTAGAGGCGCCGTGCTTCCCGGTTCAGGCCGTGGTCCTTGCACCAATCCGCCAGGTCCAGCAGGTCCAGGGGGTCCTTCTTGTCGATCTTCTTGTATTTCTCCCGGTAGATCTCCCGGGGCGTCTTCACGCCCCGTTCCACCTTGAGGACCTTGGACTTGGGGATGGTGATCCGCGCCCCGAAATTCTCCAGGATGTAGGCCGTCTCCGTCTCACCGACGATCTTCCCTTTTCTCTTGGTCCCGTCCTTCATGTAGATGATGTCCACGGCGAAGGCGGAGACGGTGAGAAAGAGAAACAGGAACAGCGCGCAAATCCGGGCAACTTTCATGAACACCCTCTGTTCTTCCAGTCTTCAGGCTCGTTTCCAACCCGGGGGGGCTTCCCCGGAGTGTTGTATTCTCCCCACAAGACAGCCGGGAACGTTCCAGTATTTCAGCACCTGTTGCACCAGGCAAACCCCCTCCTTCGGGAGGGTGGCGCCGCCTGGCGGGGACAGGCGGGGGGCGCCCCTGGGCCTCCACACGTAACCTTTTGATGGGTAAGTGGTTGTGGGGCTGGCCCGCCTTGATCCTCCCGGGAGGGTGGCTTTTCTCCCTTCCCCCGCCCTTCCGGCAGGAGTTTTGCTCGGAAGAGGGCCGCAAGAAACGACCGAGGAAGCCCCAACGGAGGTGGACCATGGCGAACGAACCGGCGGAAAAGAAGGACAACAAGGGCCCCGAGGACTACAAGCTCCGCCTGCTCAACAAACTGAACTGCCTGATCGCCGTCCTGGAGGTGGCGATCGAGAAGATCCAGAAGTCCCTGGCCTCGCCCGGGGCGAACGTGCAGAGGTTGAACAAGATCCGGGAGAACCTGGAGAACACCTTGGGAATCTGCCTCAGGGCCCGGGAGACCCTGATCAAGAAGAGCGGAATCCAGGAGAGCTCCTCCACTTCCTGCTCCCTGGCCCAGAAGGAGGAAGAGCCCGGCGGCGGGCAGGCTCCCCCCAAGAAGATCCCCCCCCTGAAACCGGTGAAGATGTCCTTCCGGGACTACGTGGAGCTCTCCTCCGTCCAGGAGTACAAGAAGTTCAAGAAACTGCCGCCCATCCAGCCCAAGGAGATCATGAAGGTGGACCTGGACGAGCTGATCAAGAAGCTCATGACGGGCTGAGAAGGGGAATCAGATTCCGGCTTCCTTGGCGGCCTTCTCCAGGCATTCCTGGAGAAGGTCTTCTATTTTCACCCCCTCTCCCTGGGCGGCGAAACGAAGCAACACCCTGTGGCGGAGGGCCGGAAGGGCCACGGCCCTGAGGTCCCCGGCGGAGACGTGGAGCCTACCTTCCAGGAAGGCCCGGGCCCGGGCGGCCAGGAGAAGGGCTTGTCCTCCCCTGGGACTGGCGCCGAAACGGACGAACTTCTTCGCCTCCTGGGGGGCGAGATCGCTCTCGGGCTGGGTGGCCAGGACCAGGAGGGCCGTGAACCGCAGGAGGTGACTGGGCACGACGACGAGCCTGGTCAGGCGGCGGAGCTGGATCCAGTCCTGGGAGGAGAGGACCGCCTCCGGCCGGGCCCGGTAGGTGCCTGTCGTGCGTTCCAGGATCTGCTCCAGTTCCTCCAAGGGAGGGATGGGGATCACCACCTTGAGGAGGAACCGGTCCAACTGGGCTTCCGGAAGGGGCCAGGTCCCCTCCAGCTCGATGGGGTTCTGGGTGGCCAGGACGAAGAAGGGATCGGGCAGGGGCCGGGTCTTGCCTCCCGCCGTGACCTGTCCTTCCTGCATGGCCTCCAGGAGGGCCGCCTGGGTGCGGGGAGTGGCCCTGTTGATCTCGTCCGCCAGGATCACCTGGGCGAAGACGGGCCCTTCCTGGAAGCGGAAGGTGCGCCGCCCCGAGGGATCTTCCTCCAGGATGGTCGTGCCCGTGATGTCGGCGGGCATGAGGTCGGGGGTGAACTGGATCCGGGAGAACTTGAGTCCCATGGCCTGGGCCAGGGACCGGACCAGGACGGTCTTCCCCAGGCCGGGCACTCCTTCCAGGAGGCAATGGCCTCCCGCCAGGAGGGCCCAGAAGATCTCCTCCATCACCCTCTCCTGGCCGAAGAAGGCTTTCCTGACTTCCTCGCGGAGGGTTTGGACCTTCTCCATGGCCCGGGAGGCTTCTTCCGGGGAGAGGGAACCGCTGTTTCCTGGAGGAGTGTGTCCCATGGCTTCAATGTGCCGGATGGGTCCTTGGGGCACAACGTTTTCCAGGCCCTTCCGTCCCTGCCGGGGTGGCCTGTAGGGTATGGCCATGAGAAATCCCTGCCGGACCACCGGGGCCGGACCCCTGAGAATCCCTTCCGCCCTCCTCGGGGGCGGGCTGGTCCTGGGTGGGCTTCTTCTCCTGGCCGGAGGTTGCGCCGTCTCCTATCCCCAGGACCAGAAGAAGGCCCTGGAAGAAGTGGCGGCCCACCTGGAGAAGGGTGATTTCCAGGCCGCCCTGGAGGAGGCCCTCTGGGCCAAGGAGAGATTCCCCGACTCGACCCGGGCCCTTTCGGTCTGGGCCCTGGCGGCGAAGACTCTGGCCCTCTCCCAGGATCCTCCCGACTTCGACCTCCTGGACCAGGCTGAAAGGGAGTGCCTCAGGGCGGGCCGGGCCCATCCCCGCGATCCGGCTCCCTGGTTCACCCTGGGAGTGGTGCGACGGGACAGGGGAGACCTGGGAGGAGCCGTCCAGGCCTGGGAGGAGGCCCTCAAGGCCGAACCCTTCCACCTTCCCACCCTGGAAGCCCTGGGGGACCTCCAGTTCTCCCTTGGCCACGAGCGGGCCGCGGCGGTCCTCTACGACCGGTTGCTTCGCCTGCCCCCCGGGAGCATGAAGAAAGAGGAAAGGGCCCTTTTCTCCTACAGGCTCGGAGTATGCCTCCTGGCGGAGGCGGAACTCTCTCCCAAACCGGAGCCCCTGGATTACGACCCGGCGAAGAAGAACTTCCTCCAGGCCCTCTCCCTGGACCCGGGACGGGTGGACGCTTCCAGGGCCATGGCCTGGCTGGTCGTCAGGATCTCCAAGCTCAAGGGGAGGTGGAAGGAGCCCGACCTGAGGAAGGAGGACGCCCACAAGGCCTTGGCCTACCTGCGGAAGGCCCTGGCCCGCCATCCCCTCTCCCCGGGGTGCTGCCACGACCTGGGCTGGCTCCTGGAGGTCCTGGGGGATTCCAGGGCGGCCGAGGAAGAATACAGGAAGGCCCTCTCCCTGGACCCGGAGTTCGTCCCCGCCCTCGTGGACCTGGCGGCCCTGGTGGAGAAACGAGGGAAGGAGGGCCGGGCCGAGGCCCGGAAGTTGCGGAAGAAGGCCCTGGACCTGACGGGGGACTTCGCCCTGGCCAGGGGGCTCAAGAAGGCCCTGGGGGGGTCCAAGTAGGGAGGGAGGGGGGAGAGCTCTCCGCCGGGCCTACTTCGCCCGGAAACGGGTGACCAGGCCGTATCCGAGATCCCGGATTCCCTGGGAGGCCTTCAGATCGCCGAGGCTGTAGAGCCTGCTCACGCCGGTGTTTCCCTGGACCTTGGGAACGGTCATCCTCACGGCGTTGGAGAAGACCGCTCCCAGGGGGTTGGCCCGGGCGTCCAGGGAGACGGCCTGGAGGAGGATGGAGAGCCCCTCCATCTCCCCCGTGATAGGCACTTTCCCGAGCTGGTAGAGGGCCGTTCCCAGGCCTCCCGCCGTGACGGGATGGAGGGAGAGGACGTCCGTGAAGAGGCTGCAACGGGGCGCTCCCATGGGGCCCAGGTCCAGGGGTAGCTTGTAGGTGAAGAAGGTCTTGTCGCTCTTCCCGAAGATCAGGAATCCCCGGGCGTAGGGGAGGACCCCCGAGAGCATGGCCCGGAAGAATCCATCGTTCCGCAACCAGGCGTCCAGGAGTGGGACCTGGCCCTTCGAGCCCTTGCAACCCTTTCCGAAGGAGGCGTGGGGTCCCTTGGCGAGGACCGGGGCCTGGGCGTCCAGGAAGGAGAAGACCCGGAGGTTGGACCGGTTGCCCTGCCTGTTTCCGTGGACGGCCACCTCCCAGAGGAGGCTTCCGGCGGCCCGGAAAGGGAAAGGGTGCTTGAAGGGAATCCTGGCCAGGAAGGAGGCAGGGGGAGTCTTGGGGCGGGGGAGGTCGGGAAAGTGGATCCAGGAACGGGGAAGGACCAGGGTGTGGTCGTTTCCCCTGTTGGCGGCGAAGGTGGTGGTCAGGGTCCGGGCCGTCACCTTGGATGTGGAGAGCCAGACCTCCATCTCGGCGCTCCAGGAGGTCATGGATGTGCCCCTCAGCCCGTCCCGGCGGAAGGCCAACTCTTCCAGGAGGGCCCTCCGGGTGAGATCGTCGTGGACCTGCTGGTACCGGATCACCGGAAGGGCGAAGGGATAGTCGTCTCCTCCGGGGCCCTCCCTCTTCTCCAGGTCCGCCGGCGAGACGAAGAACTTGGGAGTCTGGGCACGGAGGGAGGGGAGGAACCCCAGCAGGGCCGGGACCAGGAAGGAGACGAGTCTGGATCTGGGAAACATGGAATCACCTTCGTCGAGGCAGGGAATCTCTCAATTCTACCCTGGAATCACCTTGCCGACCCTCCCCGGCCGGGAAGGGGGTGTGCCCGAAAGAGACGGACGGCTCCGGGCGTTGGGAGGCCATGGCCCCCAGAGCGACCCAAGTACGTCTTCTCTCCAGGAAGATCCCCGGCTGCCGGCGTTGCTCCCGGCTGGCGGCCTTCCTGGAAGAGACCCGCCTGAAGAAGCCCGACTGGTGGAACCGGCCCGTTCCGGGCTTCGGCGACCCGGAGGCGCGCCTCCTGGTTCTCGGCCTGGCTCCCGGCCGGGGCGGGGCCAACCGGACGGGCCGACCCTTCACGGGCGACGCCGCCGGGGTCTGGCTCTTCAAAGGACTCTTCGACCTGGGCCTTTCCTCCAGGGCCGAGGTGGAGTCCAGCAGGGACGGCACGGTGTTGAAGGGGGTCTACATCACCAACGTGGTCAAGTGCGTGCCCCCGGGCAACAGGCCCACCCCTGCGGAGATCCGGGCGTGCCGGCCATTCCTGGAGGAGGAGTTGAAACGCCTTCGTTCCCTGGAGCGGATCCTCGCCCTGGGAAGGGTGGCCTACCAGGGACTCAAGGCCCTGGTGGAAGATCCGGCGGGGATGCCCCCTTTCTCCCACGGCGCCCGGGGGGCGGTGCGGGTGGCCGGGCGGGACTATCTCCTGGTCTGCTCCTACCATCCCTCCCGGCAGAACACCAACACGGGCCGGTTGACCTGGTCCATGTGGATGGAGGCCCTTACGCGGGCCGCCGGGAAGGCATAGGATCTTTTCCGCCCGGCTCGGGCCGGGTCGTTTCTTTGCTTTCCCCAAGAGAAAGGACGTGCCCATGCGACTGGTCCGGGTGGCCGCATCCAGCGTGTCCGTCAAGGTGGGCGCCTACGCCGACAACCTGGCCCTCTTGAAGGAAGTGGTCCGGACCGCCCAGGAGCGGGAAGTGAGCCTGCTCTGCCTCCCCGAGATGTGCCTGACGGGCTACATGCTGGAGGACCTGGTCCAGTGGCCCCAGGTGACCGAGGCGGCCTGGGAGAGCTTGGAGGAGCTCGCCGCCGAAGTGGGGGAGACGGCCGTCTTCGCCGGTCTTCCCGTGCGGGCGGGGGGGCTCCTCTACAACGGCCTGGCCCTCCTGTGGAAGGGCTCCGTCCGGGGGGTTACGTTGAAGAGGTTCCTCCCTTCCTACAGCGTGTTCTACGAGGGAAGGAATTTCACTCCCTGGCGGGGAGGGGATGTGGTCCGGGTCCGGGGGCTTCCCGCCGGGGACCTGCTCTACCGGTTGCCCTTCGCCGACGTGGCGGCCCAGATCTGCGAGGATGCCTGGGTCTGGCCCCAGGAGAACCTCTCCGTCCTTCTCCAGGCGGAGATCCTCTGCAACGCCTCGGCCTCGCCCTTCTCCTTGTTCAAGCCGGATCTGCGGAGAAGAGTCGTCCAGGGCGCCGCCGAGAGGCTGATCTGCTACCACGTCTTCTCCAACCTGGTAGGCCTGGACAGCGCAAGGCTCGTCTTCGACGGAGGGGCCATGGTCGCCGGCCCCGAGGGGGTGGCCGCCTCGGGGCCCCTTCTCCACCCCGAGCCGTGGAGGCTCGTCGAGGCCGTCGTGGACCTGGACGAGATCGCCCGGATGCGCTCGGAGAACACCACTTTCAGGGAGGCGTATACAGCGCAAAGGAAGGACGCCGTCCGGGGCGGGGTGGTGGACCTGCGGGACACCGGGGAGTGGGCCTACCTCCCGCCCTCGGAATATCCTCTCCCCCAGGAAGGCTCCTTCTTCCTCCGGGGCGGGGACGGCCCGAGCCGGGGCGGGGTCGAGGCGGCCCTGGACCAGCTCCTGGACGCCCTGGTCCTGGGCGTGCGGGACTATTTCCTGAAGGCGGGAGTCTTCCGGAAGTTCCTGGTGGCCCTTTCGGGAGGGAGGGACAGCGCCCTGGCCCTACTGGCGGCGGCCCGGGCGGCCCTGCTCCTTCCCGGCGAGGAGGATCCGGAGGAGAAGGTGGCCGGCCGGGTGGAGGCCCGGTACCTCTCGGGTCCCTTCTCGAGCCCCGCCACCCTGGATGCGGCCCGGGGGCTATGCCGGGAGCTGGGCGTCCCCTTCGGCGTGGTCTCCATCGAAGACGAATACCGCCTGGCCGAAAAGGCGCTCCGGGAGATGGCCGGGGGAAGGGAGCCCTCTCCCCTGGCCCTCCAGAACGCCCAGGCCCGGATCCGGGGCGCCATGATGCTGGGCTGGGCGAACACCGTGGGAGGCCTCATCCTGGTGACTTCCAACCTCTCCGAGGTGGCTGTCGGCTACTTCACCACGGGGGGCGACAACCAGGGCGGGTTCTCCCCCCTTGCGGACATTCCCAAGACCCTGATCTCCAGGATGCTCGAGCGGGCCCGGGAGCGGTGGAGCCTGGAGTCCCTGGATGCCGTCCTTGCCATGGCCCCCTCGGCGGAGCTCGCTCCGGACCAGACCGACGAGAAGGACCTCATGCCCTACGAGGTCCTGGACGACATCCTCTACCTCTACGCCTGGAAGAAAATGCGGCCCAGGGAAATCCTGGGGGTCCTGGAGGTCCGGCATCCCGCCGCCGGGAAGGATAGGCTGGAGCGATGGCTGGGACGGTTCCTGGCCCTTTTCGACGCCAGCCAGTGGAAGAGGGAGCAGTCCCCCGTCGCCCTGAAGCTCCTCTACCTGGACCTGGACCCCAAGACGGGCTTCCGATATCCCGTGCTCAAAGGGGACCTGCGGAAGGGAGGCTCTCCTTCCCGGCGGGGGGAGGGCTAGACCGGCTCACCCGGCTCACCGGATGAAGGCGGAGAAGACCAGCGTCTTGTAGGGACCCTTGGGATGGGAGAGGTGGAGGCGGATCTTCCCTCTCAGGTGTCCCTTCGGCGCTCCCGGGACGATCTTGACCCGGACCAG
>Ga0256914_1000292_pt1 | contig 48279 bp, 34 predicted proteins | sample HulkmetaG_FD_191571 | JGI IMG/M metagenome (GOLD analysis project Ga0256914, IMG submission 191571) | Hydrothermal chimney microbial communities from Main Endeavour vent field at the Juan de Fuca Ridge, Pacific Ocean - Hulk | ecosystem: Environmental > Aquatic > Marine > Hydrothermal vents ...
TGATCTCGGTCAGGGTGTAGCCACGGCTGTTCCGCATGCCCTTCTCCTGCCCGGGGCCCCGGTCACGTCGCGCCCCCCCGCACTTCTTTTCGGTCGAGAGACCGCACCATTGAGGCCGAAACCGTTTCGTGTTGAACCGGTGTTCAGCACGGGCCTGTCGGGCGATCAGGTGAAGGCCTGGGCGATCTCGCGTCCTTCCTCCCGCGCACGGTCCAGGAGCTCCCGTGCGAGCTCCTCGTCGAGGAGCAGGAGCCCGGCCGCCGGGTGACTTCCCAGGTGCCGGACCAGCTCTTCCACCGGTTCCCCGGCCACGGACCCGCGTCCCGCGAGGGAGGCGAGGGTGACCAGGGCTGCCGCCTTCCGGAACGGTTCCGGGGCCGCTCCCGGCGCCTGCTGGTACTCGATCGCCCGGACGATCGTCTCCGGGAGGCCCCACTTGGAGAGCAGCCGCACGGCCGCCCGGGGCGCGAGGAGCCGGAGCAGTTCCCGCATCGTCTCGACGGAGGGGCGCTCGATCCGCCCCTGGTGGACCAGGTCCTCGACCAGTTGGACCAGGATCGGGTCACCGGACGCGTGGAGCAGGCCGGCGAGCATCCCCTCCTCCCGGGGCATGCTCGCCCGGTCGGCCAGCAGCCGGGCCACCGCGGCCGCGTGGACGGACGCCTCCCAGGAGTCGCGGAGGAGGCCCCGGAACGCGGGGTCCTTCGTCCGGAAGACCTCCTTGCCGGCCGCGCCCACGACGACGGCGACGACCATCGCGGCCCCCAGCCGGACGATCGCGTGGGAGAGATCCCGGATCTCGGAGAGCCCGGCGTACATCGCCGAGTTGGCCATCTTGAGGATCCGGGCGGCCAGGGCGGGGTCCGCTTCGAGGATCTGGGCGAGATCCCTGGCGCTCGAGGCGGCGCTGGCGGCCGCTTCCCGTGCCCGGAGGGCCACGTCCGGCATCACCGGGAGCGTCAGCCGCCCGGCCTGGATCTCCTCCTCGAGCAGCACGCGCAGCTCGTGGAGGGTCCCGTCCGTCGTCGCCTGGTTCACGGATGTCCTCCATGGCCGGGGCCATGTTCCACGTGGCGAATCTAGGGACCGATTCACCGGCCGTCCAGTTTCGCTCGCCGTGGACCGGGGGAGTACCATGGGCTCGGCCGGGTGCGGGCCCGACCGGGCCCGGCCGGACAGGAAGGAGACCTCGCCGATGCGCCACGAGACCAGTCTGCTGATCGTCCTCGCCGTCCTGCTCGCCGCCGTGGTTCCCGCGCCGGCAGCGGGGCTCGTCGCCGCAAGGACCGTCCCGTTCGCCCTGGACAAGGCGACGCGGCTCGACCTGACGGTCGGGGACCTGCGGGTGACGACGATCCAGGTCGTGCGGGACCGGAAGCCCCTGATCCGGGAGCTGCTCCCGCCCCCCGGGGGAGAGTCCCGGTTCTCCTGGGTCCGGTACACGGTGTTTGCCGAGAACCCGGGCGACCAGGCCTGGACCCTGAACGTGCAGGTGACCCTCCTCGACGAGAACGACGCGGTGATCGACGAGTTCGTCTTCCGCAAGCGGATCTGGCGGGGACGGGCGGGACAGGCGCAGATCCGGAGGATCACCCTGAACTACGCGATCCCGCTGGTCAAGAAGATGAAGGTCACGGTGAGCGCCCAGCACTAGCTTCTCCACGTGGGCCGGATCGATCCGGCCGGAAGGGAGGCCGACCATGGACGGGCACCGGGCGATTCCCGATCTCCTCGGGACGGTCCGCGAGCTGGCGATCCCCCGGGCGGCCGGCAGCCCGGGGGACGAGCGCGTCCGGGCCCGGCTGCGGGAGCTGCTCCGCGAGGCCGGGCTCGAGGTGGACGAGGACGAGGTCCGCTACCGCCGGGGTGGGCCGATCCTGGCCTACCGCCTCGCGATGAGCGCGCTGGCGGGGGCCTGCGCCCTCGGCTGGATGGGACGGAAGAAGCCGCCGGAGATCGTCGCCACCGGCACGGCCGCCGCCGCGGGATTCGCGCTCCTGCGGTCGCTCCTCCGCGTCGACCGCCTCTTCGAGCACGGGCAGCGGGAGACGGAGACGGCGAACCTCGTCGCGCGGTTCCCGGTAGAAGAGCCGGAACGGCGGGTCGTCCTGGTCGCCCACCACGACAGCAAGTCCCAGAACATTCCCCTGGCAGCCCGGGGAGCGCTGGTCGCGGCCGGGACCGCCGGGCTGGCCGGGGTCGTTCTTTCCTGGCTTTCCCCCGACGAGAGCACGGGAGACGGCCTGGGCCGCCTTCTCGCCGGGACCGGGGCGCTCTCCTTCCTCGGCCTTGCCGCCCTGTCGTTCGGGAACGAGTCGCCCGGGGCGCTCGACAACGCCGGTTCGCTCGCCGTCGCCCTCGAGGTGGCCCGCCGGTTCGCGGCGGACCCGCCCCCGTGGACCGAGTTGGTCGTCGTCTTCACCGGCGGGGAGGAGGACATGCTCGCCGGCGCGCGGGAGCTCGCCCGCGGCGAGGCCCTCGGGTGGGACCTGGAACCGACCCTCGTGATCAACCTGGACGGGGTCGGAGGTCCGGGGCCCGTCGGCGTCGTCGGCCGCGACCCGGCAGTCGGCTGGGTCCTCGACCGGGCCTCCGAGGCCGGGGTCGCGGCGCGGCGGGTCTGCCTGCCGCCGGGCACCGCGACCGACGCGACGGTCCTCGAGCGGGTGTGCCGCCGGGTCGTCACGCTGACCTCCGGGAAGCTCTCCCGGGCAGTGCTGGCGGTCCACTCCCGGCGGGACGTGCCCGAGAACCTGGATGCCGGCGCCCTGGTCGACGCGGCGGACCTGCTCGAGGCCCTCGCCCGGGCCTGGGCCGAGGGCCGCGCCTGAGCCGGCCGGTGGCGCCCCGGGACCCGGACTCCTGGGACGATCCGCGGGCCGCCGAGTCGTACGCGGAGATCGTCGCCGGGGGCGTCCTGTACCGTGCGCTCGCCGGGATCCTCGTCGACCTCCTCGAACCGCGTCCCGCGGAGCGGATCCTCGACCTGGCCGCCGGCACCGGGATCGTGGCCGAGCGCCTCCTCGCCCGCGCGGGGCCGGAGATCTCGCTGGTCCTGGCGGACGGGGCGGCCGCGATGCTGCGGGTCGCGGCGTCCCGTTTTCCCCCGGGCATCGCGGGGACGGCCGTCGTCACACCAGCGGCGCTTCCGTTTCGCGAGGCGGTTTTCGATGCGGGGGCGTGCTCCGCCGCCCTCTGGCACTTCGTGCCCCTCGCCCGCTGCCTTGCCGAGATCGCCCGCGTGCTCCGGCCCGGTGGGCGCTTCGCCTGGAACGTTCCCGCCGCCCAGCTCGCGGACGTGCCCGACCTGCCGCCGGCGCCGCTCCAGGTCGCCCTCGCCCGGGAAGGCGAGCGCCGGTTCGGCCGGGAGCCCGCACCGGCGGGGCCGGTTCGCCGCCGGGAGGACCTGCTGGCCCAGGCGGACGAGGCGGGGCTGGAACTCGTGGCGGAGCGCCTCGACGACGTTCCGGTCCCGGTCGTGGAACTGGCCGCCCTCGTGCGCCTCCCGCCGTTCGGCGGGCGCCTCTACCCGGGAGTTCCCGTTTCCGCGCGGGACGCCTGGGTCGATGCTTCCCTCGCCCGGGTCGACGCCCGGGAGGCCAGCCCCGTGCGCTGGTGGAGCTGCGTCGTGCGCAGGCGCCCGGGAACCTAGCGGGTGTCGGTGCGGTGGAGATTCTCCACGGTACCGGGCGGCTCCTCCTGGCCGCCGCCCTCCTCCCGGACGAGGATCTCGGCGCGGCCGGGCGCCAGCGTGACCTCCGTGACCAGGTCCCCGTCCGCCGTCCGCATCGGTTCGTCCAGTGGAACGGTCCGGGTCGTCGACGTGGGATTCACCAGCACGAGGCCGTTGCTCCACTTCCGCCGGGCGATCCCGTTCTCGTCGGTCGCGTACTCTCCGCGGGGTGTCCCGAGGTCGATCGACGCCTCGGGGAAGGTGTCGTGGAACCTCCCGGCAATCGCCTCGATGGCGGTCCCCTTCCAGAAGTTCATCGCGTTCCTCGGTCCCTTCCAGATGAGGAGCGCCGAGGCGATCGCGTAGCGGTTGACCCCGGCTTCGTGGACGCCGCTGCCCATCAGCGGTGTCGACCACTTGCCCCGGTCGTTCACGCCGGCGAACAGGTCGATGTCGCGGCGCCATGCGTCCCCGGTCTTCGGCCGCGCATCGCGGTCCTTCCCCTCGACGATCCAGTCCTCCATCGTGCAGCCGTCCGCGTGCTCGAGGAAGCGGTAGGAATTCGGTTGCCACGTCGGGTAGTTGGCGCTGGTCATGCAGCCGTTGAAGAGCAGCACCTTGTCGGGGCCGATCGCTTCCTTCATGGCGGCGACGAAACCGTCCTGGTCCTCGACCCACATCGCCTCGGTCTGCTCGGTTCCGTCCTCGTAGACGGGCACGCCGCTGACCGTACCGTTGGCCACCTTGACGGGACGATAGGGCCAGGCCGGTGACGTGTTGTCGAGGAAGATCCCGTCGAAGGCCCGGCGGGCCGCCCACTCGCCCCCCGCCGTCACCAGGTCCCGAAGACGCTCCGCCACGAAGCGACGCAATCCCTCGTTGCGCAGGTTGAGCCCGAACCGACAGTTGCAGAAGCCGGGTTCCGCGGGGCACCGGGCCGGGTCACAGTCGGGTCGGCTCGCCGTCCGGTAGGTGGCGATCCGGTGGCCATCCCGGTCGTGGTAGAACCAGTCCTCGTGGTTCTCGGAGATGTACTCGTAGTCCGGGGCGCCCGGGCCCGTGTCGAACCACGACTGGTACTCGAGGGCGACGATCCGCGGGTTCACCCGGTAGTACTCGTCCGGAGGCCCCGAGTCTCCCCAGCCGGTTCCGAGGACGACCAGGTCGTGGGTCTCCGCGATCGCGCGCTGTTCGTCCCGGGTGGCTCCCCCGGGGTGGTAGTTGGCCGCCACGCGGATCGTCCCGCCGTTCACGGCGTCGGTGGCTGCCATGGCCGACGGGCGAGCGGCGACCACGAGCATCGCGAGCAGCACCACGAGTACGGCGGGCGGCGTGTCGGGGTGCACGGATCTCATGGAGGACCCTCCTCTCCAGCGGGGCCTTCTTGCAAGGAGGGTGCCGCGCCTCTCGAACGAATTCGGACATGTTCGGATCGCCCTGCGCCGGGCCGGATTCAGGATTGAAATCCGGGCGTCAGGCACGCAGGCGGAGACGGGCGATCCGGCTGCGAAGGGTTCCGGGCGGGAGCCCGAGCCTCTCGGCGGCCCCACCGGGCCCGGCGATCCTGCCTCCCGCCTCTTCGATCGCCCGGAGGATTTCCATCGCTTGGGCCCGGTCGAGGCGCCCGAGGTCGGGCGGAAGGCGGTACCCCGGGGGCAGCGGGACCCGTGCCTCCCCCGCGAGGGCCGGGGACGCGGGGGAAGGGTCCCTCCGCCGGCCGAGGTCGAGGTGGCGGGCCCGGATCGTCCCGCCCCCCGAGAGGATCGCCGCCCGCTCGAGGACGTTGGCCAGTTCCCGGACGTTTCCCGGCCAGTCGTGGACCTCGAGCCGGCGCAGGGCTTCCTCGGAGAGCGTGAGCGCGGGCATCGCCAGCTTGTCCCGCAGCCGCGCCAGGAAGTGGGCGGCGAGGAGGGGGATGTCGCCCGCCCGTTCCCGGAGCGGGGGCAGGCGCACGGGAAAGACGCCGACCCGGAAGAGCAGGTCCTCGCGGAAGCGTCCCCGGCGGACCTCCTCCTCGAGGTCCCGGTGGGTCGCGGCGACGATCCGCACGTCCGCCCGGAGCGTGACCGACCCGCCGACACGCTCGAAGGTGCCCTCCTGGAGCACGCGCAGGAGCTGGGCCTGGGCACCGGCCGGGAGTTCCGCGACCTCGTCGAGGAAGAGCGTGCCGCCGTCGGCGAGCTCGAACCGGCCCGCTCGCTGGCGATGGGCCCCGGTGAAGGCCCCCTTCTCGTGGCCGAACAGCTCGGAGAGGGCGAGTTCCGGCTGGAGGGCGGAGCAGTTCAGGGCGATGAAGGGCCCCTTCGCGCGGGGAGACCACTGGTGGACCGCCCGCGCCGCCTGTTCCTTGCCCGTCCCCGTCTCCCCGGTGATCAGCACGGTGGCGGGTGTCGGCGCGACCAGGCGGAGCCGCTCCACGGCCGCCCGGAAGGCGGGACTCGTTCCGACCAGCGTGGCCCCGGCGGGCCCCTCCGGGTCCAGGGCCGCTCGTTCCGCCGCGAGGGAGGCCGCCCGGCGGGCGAGACGATCGCTCCGTTCCTCCTCGGCGAGGACGCGCGCGGCGAGCAGGGCGAACGCTCCCACGGCCCGGACCTCGACCTCCGAGAACACCCCGCAGGCCGCCGCGTCGAGGGTCATCGCACCGAGGAGGCGGCCGTCGTCCCGGAGCGGCGCCACCAGGCACGAGTGGTCCCCGGGCAGGGGTACGACGTCCTCGAAGGTGTCGGGTTCCCTGCCGCCGTGGTGCTCGGAGACCAGGGTCGGTTCCTCCCGCCGCAGCGCGTCGGCGAGGGTCGGGCGGGTCCCCAGGTCCACCCGGAGACCCTCGAGCCGCGGGGTCGCCAGCCTGCCGTGGGCGGCGACGGCGACGAGCCGGCCCGGCGTGTCGAGCAGGAGAATCGCCGCCAGGTCGGCGTCGATCACCCGGGTGACCGCCTCGAGGATTGCCTGGAGGGTTTCCCGTCGCACTCCGGCTCCTTCCGCGCGAAATGTCGCGCAGCGTGAAGTATCGCACATCCGGGAGCGATATTTCGCGACCTCCCGGGATCGCGTCCGGGCGGGGGGGCTCGTAACCACCTTGCCTGCAGTTCGTTGCGGAAGATCCGGGCCGTTGGCACGGGTCGTGCTCTTCAAGGGGATGACCGGGAGGATCCCGGAAGCAAGGAGACGAAGCGATGACGAACCCGAAGCTGACCGATGCCCTGAACCGCCACGCCGCCGACCTGGCGGTCCTCGCCCAGCGCCTGCGGGCGTTTCACTGGATGGTGGCCGGTCCCCAGTTCTTCCAGCTCCACGCCCTGTTCGAAAAGGAATACGAGCGCTGGGCCGATGCCGCCGACGAGTTCGCCGAGCGCTCCCTTGCCCTCGGCGGGACCCCGCCGCTGACCCTCGCCGACGTGCTGGAGTCGGCCCGGCTCGAGGAGTTGCCGGGCACCCTTCCCGCCCCGGGGATGGTCGATCGTTACCGGCAGGACCTCGAGGCGCTCCGCGAGGGCCTCGCGGCCACGCTGGCGGTGGCGGAGGAAGCCGGTGATCGCACGACCGCCAACCTGCTCGACGGCCACCTGGACGGCATCGAGAAGACCCTCTGGATGCTCCGGGCCTGGCTGACCAGGTCCTGACGAGCGCCTTCCTTTCCGCGGCGCGGCGCCGGGCCCGGGGGCCCGCGCCGCGCCACCGGGCGCGCCAGGCGCGACCGGAAAGCGGTTGCGGGCCCGTCCGGCTCGACGTACCTGCGGGGGAACCGACCGGGCTGCCGCCCGGTGAAACGAGGTTTCCATGCCCCCCGCTTCCCGCCGTGCGCGGCGCCAGGCCGCTCGTCCGCTCCCGGTCATCTTCATCGCGCTCCTCCTCGTCCTCACCGGCCTGCCGGTGGTCGCCGAGGTCGGGTTCCACGCGGCGCCGGTACTCCCGCGCGTGGACCTGGTCCCCCCGCTGCCGCCGGCGGCGGCGGCCAAGGTGGACCCTGCCCTCGGGCGGTTGCCCTGGCTGGTGCCGGACGACCGTGCCGGGGGCCTGCTCCTCGATCCCGTGGTCTACCGCCGCGTGACGGTGGTCCGTGTCGGTGGCCGGGAGGAGGCCCGGGTCCCGGTGATCCGGGTGGCCGTCAAGCTCGACCGGCGGACCGATCCGCGGAAGGTGCTGGACGCGCTCGCGGCGGCGGGCCTGCGGATCGACCCGGCGGGCGCCGTGGTCTCGAGCCCGAGCCTCCGGATGGTCCTCGGGACGATCGACCTCGAGCGCGACCCGGGCTCCCTCGCGCGGTTGGCGCTGCTGCGGGACGTGGTCTCGATCCGCGAGGTGCTGCCGTTCGCCTTCCTTCACTCCGCCGAGAGCCAGGAGGTGCTCCAGTCGGGCGACGTAGACCTGGGCCGGCCCTACTGGGATGCCGGCGTGCGGGGGGAGAGCCAGCTCGTGGCGATCATGGACTCGGGCCTCGACGTCGACACCCGCCCGATGGCCCAGTCCTCGTCCGACGCCGGGACGCCGGGGCCGTCCCATCGGAAGGTCCGCTCGTACCGCGCCTACGGCGGCGGGCACGTCGGGACCTGTGCCGGGTATTCCCACGGCACGAACACGAGCCAGAACGCGCTGGGGAACCGGCAGGACCTCGGACTGCCCGACGACACCGACGGGATCGCGCCGGACGCGCGGGTCGTCTTCCAGGACATCGGGCCGGACAACTCGTTCTCGTGCCTCGTCGGATCGATCAGCCCGCCGTCCAACCTGACCCAGGCGTTCAGCGACGCGTTGAACGCCGGCGCGTACATCCACTCCAACAGCTGGGGCGGTTCGGGGGACCATACGTACAGCGCCCGCGCCGAGCAGGCGGACGCCTTCCTGTGGGACCACCGGGAGTTCATGATCTTCTGGGCCGCGGGGAACCGCGGGACCTCCGGCGTGGACTCGCCCGCGAACCTGAAGAACGGGGTCGGGGTCGGCGGTGTCCTCCAGGACCCCGACCAGGCGACGCGGTGGTCCTCCTCCGGTGCGACGCAGGTCCCGGGCGGCCGCAGCCAGCCGACGGTCATGGCCCCGTCGGCCGACGCGAAGGGGGTGGGCGGCAACCCGGCGCCCGACGACTACGACACCAGTGCCTACTGGAAGAACCAGGACTCGGACATCACCGGGCCGCCGGACGACACCCTGAGCCAGGGGCACAACGGGACGTCCTTCGCCTGCCCGATGGCGGCGGGTGCAGCCGCCCTGGTGCGCGACTACTTCGTCCAGGGGTTCTACCCGTCGGGCGCGAAGACCCCCGCGGACGCGATTCCGAACGACCGGGTCTCGGGTGCCCTGGTCAAGGCGGTGCTGATCGCGTCGGCCGACTGGCTGCCCTGCGACGCGTGCGGGGGCAGCCGGCCGAACCAGTACCAGGGCGCCGGCCGGATCAACCTGTCGAACGTGCTGCCGATCGCGGGCGACGACCGGACCGTGCCCGACCTGGTCATCGAGGACCGCGGCCTCTCCGCGGGGATCGCGGACGGCGGGCACTGGGAGACGACCGTCGACGTGATCGCCGGGGAGCATCCGCTGCGGGTGGTCCTCGCCTGGGTCGACCGGCCGGGCAGCGCCCTCGTCAACGACCTCGGGCTCGTCGTCACGTCCCCCGCCGGGAAGACATACAGGGGGAACAACCTCGACGGCGCGTGGTCGGTTTCCACCGACGCGGGCGGGACGGTCGACGATCACACCGATCCCTTCGAGATGGTGATGATCGCGCCGGCCGACGTGGAGAGCGGGACCTGGACGGTGCGGATCGAGGGAACGAACGTGCCCGATCCGGACGAGCGCTACGGAAACACCCAGCCGTTCGCGCTGGTGATCGCCGGCGAGCTCGGAGTCGTCGCGCCCGGCGAGGTCCACGGGCTGGTCCAGGAAAAGGTCTCGTCCACGTCCCAGCGGCTCTCCTGGCAGGCGGTGAGCGGCGACGGCGTCACCTACGACGTCTACCGGGGCACGCTCGCCACCCTGCGGAGCGGCGGGTGGGACCACGCGCCGGTCTCCGGCGCCTGCGGCCTCGGGGCGACCAGCCTCGACGTCGACGACCTGGACGATCCCGCCGGGGCCTACTACCTGGTCGCCGCGAGGAACTCCGCCGGCGAGGGAACGCTGGGAGCGGGCAGCGACGGCGCCGAGCGCCCGCCCAGCACGTCTCCGTGCCCGTGACGCCGCCCGGCGGTCCGTCGCTCAGGCATCGGCCGGATCGAGGAGGATCGCGCCTTCCTCGTCCTCGCGGAGCTCGGTGATTCCCGGGTGCCGTTCCTCCAGCTCCCGCAGGACGCGGTCCCGTTCCTCCAGCTCCGCGGCGAGGCGCCGGTTCTCGGCCAGCAGCTCCCGGAGCTCGAGCGCCTGCCGGATGCTGAACCGGAGGTCGACAGGGTTGGCCGGCTTGACGAAGAAGCGCCAGATCCGGCCCTCGTTGATCGCGCGGATCGCCGCCTCGAGGGTCGCCTGCCCGGAGAGGATCATCCCGACGACCTCGGGTCGCCGCCGGCGGACCGCGGCGAGCAGCTCGGAGCCGCGCATCCCGGGCATCTGCTCGTCGGTGACGATCACGTCCACCTCCTCGCGGCCGAGGATGTCGAGCGCCTCCTCGCCCGAGTGGGCGACGAGGATGCGCCACGGCTCGCGGCGCAGGAGGCGGGCGAGGGCGGCGGGAACGCCCGGATCGTCGTCGACGAGCAGCACGGTCGGCTTGCGGTCCATCGCTACACCTTCTCCGCCGCGGCGCTGCTGCCCGCGGCGACCTTGACGCGTACCGGTTCCTCGATGCCGACCCCGCGGGCGAAGGCCCGCAGGCGCTCGAGGACCGCGAACGTGATCTCCTGGCCCTGCCGCAGCAGGACGAGCCCGTTCCGTGCCCGCAGGTCCTGGTCGAGGACCATTCCCATCGCGAGCTCGTCGGCGTGGACGGTGCGCAGGACCATCCGCTCGCCGGGCAGGGCGGCGTCCGACAGGGCCTCGACGAGGTCGGGCAGGTACTCCCCCGGCCGGGCGCGCAGCTCGTCGAGCGCCTGGCGACGGGGCTTCCCGCGCAGGATCTCGAGGTCGAAGGCGACCGCCGTTCGCAGGATCTGGCCCCCGAGCGCGACGGGGGACAGCGCGCCCGGGTCCCCGGGGGTCCCGGGTGGCGGGGGCTCCGCCTGGGCGCCGAGGATCGCCGCCACGTCCCCGAGGCGCGGGATCTTCGCGATCAGCTCGGCCGCCGTCCGGGGGGCGCCCTCGACGAGGTCGCGCTCCTCCGGATCGAGGTCCTGTCCCGCCAACCAGCGCTCGAGCACGTCGCCGGGAATCGTCACGCACCCGAGCAGCGCGAGCCGGCCGGCGACGTCGAGCTGCCAGGGGGAGGGGAACCCGAACCGTTCGCCGAGGTGCTGCACGAAGGCGTGGACCGACGTCACGCGACTGAATGCCGTCGGGCTGACGATCGAGAGGATCTCGGTCAGCACCCGGATGCTGCCCGCGAGGGTCTCCTCGAGCAGCTCCTTCTCGGCGCGCTCCAGCTCGTGCTGCCGCACGGCCGCCGCGACCGCCTCGAGGAGAACCTCCGGCAGGACCGGCTTGGTCAGGAACCGGAAGACGCTTCCCTCGTTGACCGCGGCCGCGGCATCCCGCAGGTCGGCCTGCCCGGTCAGCATGATCCGGATCGTCCGCGGCGAGACCTCCCGGACCCGCCGCAGGAAGGTCACGCCGTCCATGCCCGGCATCCGCTGGTCAGAGACGACGACCTCGAAGGGACCCTCCTTCTCGAGGATCTCCAGCCCTTCCTCCCCGCCGACGGCCGTGGCCACCTCGTACTCCTTCCGGAGGTGTCGTCGCAGGCCGTGCAGGATGTTCGGCTCGTCGTCGACGCAGAGCACCCGGGGCTTCATGCCGGCGCCTCCTCGGGCTCGTGCTCCGCGAGCTTCGCGGCACACGCCTCCTTCCAGGCCTCGAGCCGGTCCTCGAGGCCGACCTCCCGCAGCAGGTCGAGGTCGAGTCTCGGGGCCGCGAACGCCTCCTCGCGGGGACACAGGATTCGGTCGATCACGTTGACGACGTGGATGGCGAGCACCGGCGAGAATCCGGCCGGCTCGGCCTCGCGCGGCCTGTCGTGCCAGGCGACCGCCTCGACGATGTCGTTCGGCAGGCCCCAGATCCCGAGCAGGTAGGCCCCCACTTCCGGGTGGCCGGCGCCGAAGGTCTCCCGCTCGGCGTCGGCGAGTGGCCGATCGTCCGCCTCGCGGACCATCCGTTCGTACTCCTCGGGGAAGTTGAAGGCCAGCACGAGCCGCCCGACGTCGTGGAGCAGCCCCGCGGTGAACAGCTCGTCGCGCAGTTGGGCCGGTGCCTGCTCGAGGGTCGCCAGCTCGCGCGCGAAGATCGCGCAGCGCAGGGAGTGCTGCCACAGGTGGCCGAGGCCGGTCTTCTTGAGCAGTCCCTCCGGCGCCTGCTGGAAGACGTGGACCGTCAGCACCAGCGACGTCACGGTCGACAGGCCGAGCAGGTTCACCGCCTGCGCCGGGCTCGTCACGTTGCTGACCAGGCCGAAGAAGGCCGAGTTGACGATCCGCAGGATCTGGGCGGTCATCACCGGGTCCCTCGCGATGATCTCGCCGATCTTCCTGAGGGAGGCGTTCGGGTTCCGCAGCTCGTCCATCAGGGCCGCGAACAGGTCCGGCATGCTCGGAAGGCGCTGGGCCCGGGAGACGAGCTTCTGGACCGCCTCCTGGTGCACCATGGCGCGCAGCCGCTCGGTACGGCGGATCGCATCCTTGAGTTCCGCCGGCTCGCATGGCTTCGCGAGAAACTGGTGCGTCGTCCCGATCGACCGGAGGATCATCTCCTGGTCGGAGTGGCCGGAGAGGATGATCCGCGTGATCTTCGGCCACCGGTCCCGGACGTGGCCGAGCAACTGGGCGCCGTCCATGCCCGGCATCCGCATGTCCGAGACGACCACGTCGAACGGCTCCGCCGCCAGGCGCTCGAGCGCCTGGTCGCCTCCCTCCACGAACTCCATCTCCCAGTTCCCGCGCTCGCTGCGCAGCATCCGGCGAAGGCCGGACAGCACGTTCGGATCGTCGTCGACGAACAGGACCCGCAGTTTCCTCATCGCTGTTCCCCTTCGGGTGGCTCGATCGGCAGCCGGACGATGAAGGTCGTTCCTTCCCCGGGGACGGTCTCGAAGGTCAGCTCGCCGCCGTGCCCCTTGACGATCGTGCTCCTCGCGATCGCCAGGCCCTGGCCGGTTCCCGCGCCGACCTCCTTGGTCGTGAAGAACGGATCGAAGATCCGGGGCTGGATCTCCGGGGGGATCCCCGTCCCGTCGTCGGAGACGCGCACCTCGACGGTGTCCCCGTGCCGCCTCGTCGAGACCCGGATCGTTCCCTTTTTTCCCGAATCGCCTACCTTGTCCGCGATCGCGTGGGCGGCGTTGACGATCAGGTTGAGAAAGACCTGGTTGAGCTCCCCCACCCGGCAGAGGACCGGTGGCAGCGAGGGGTCGAGGTCCGTTTCGACCTCGGCGACGTACTTCCACTCGTTGCGCGAGACCGTGATCGTGGAGCGGAGGGCGGCATTGATGTCGGCCGGCGCCTTCTCCCTGCCGCCCGGGTGCGAGAACTCCTTCATCGACCGGACGATCTCGCTGATCCTGGCGATTCCGTCGAGGGACTGCCGGATCGCGGCCGGGACCTCGTCCCGGAGGTAGGCGAGGTCGATCTCCCGGGCGATCTCGGCCAGCGGGGCGAGCGGCGGCGGGACACCCTCCTCGAACATGTCCAGCAGCGGCCCGAGGATCCGGTCGAGGTCACGGAACGCCTCCTCGAGGAAGCGGAGGTTGTCCCCGACGTACTGGGCGGGCGTGTTGATCTCGTGGGCGACGCCGGCGGCGAGCTGCCCGATCGACTCGAGCTTGAGCGCGTGGGCAAGCTGTCCCTCGAGGTGCTTCCGGTCCGTGATGTCGCGCGCGAGGAGGAGGAGCCCCTCGAGCTCGCCGTCGTCGCCGATGACCGGGTTGACCGTCAGGCCCAGGTACCCGTGACCCCCGTCCCGCTTCCGGTACCGGACCTCCCGCATCCGGAAAGGCTTCTCCCACCGGGAGCGGTCGAGAAGAAACCGTCGCTGGCCATCGTCCAGGAAGCGCTCCGCGAGCTCGGACAGGTGGGGCCGTTCGCCGCCGTGGCAGAGATCGAAGGCCTCCCGCGCGGCGCGGTTGCACCGCTGGATCCGGCCGTCGCGGTCGATCACGACGAGGATCGACGAGATCGCGTCGAGCAGGCGCGCCTGGTCGAGGTCCGGAAAGGTGGTCGGATCGGCCGGAGCGTTCATGGTTCTCCCGCCTCCTCCCCGTTTCCCCCGTGCCCGAGGGGCAGGCGGATGATGAAGGTCGTGCCCCTGCCCACCGTCGACTGGCAGTCGATCGTGCCGCCATGCTTCTTCACGACGACGTTGTGGGCGATCGCCAGGCCCTGGCCGGTGCCGCGCCCGACCTCCTTCGTGGTGAAGAAGGGATCGAAGATCCGGTCGCGGATTTCCTCGGGAATGCCGCAGCCGGTGTCGCTGATCCGGATCTCGACGTGGTCGCCGTCCCGGCGCGTCGCGATCCGGATCCTGCCCTTCTCGCCGCTGTCGCCGACGACGTCCCCGATCGCGTGGGCGGCGTTGACGACCATGTTGAGGATCACCTGGTTGATGTCTCCCCCGATGCACTGCACGGCGGGCAGGTCCGGGTCCAGGTCGAGCTCCAGGTCGGCCACGTACTTCCACTCGTTGCGGGCGACCGTCACGGTGCTCTCGATGGCGTGGTTGAGGTCGACCGGGGCCATCCCCCGGGAAGGATGGGAGAACTCCTTCATCGCCCGGACGATGCGCGTCACCCGCTCGACCCCGTCGAGGGCCTGGCTGATCGCGCCAGGAACCTCGTCGGCGAGGAACTCGATGTCGAGCTCCAGGAAGGCCCGGCGGAGATCATCGTCGATCCGGACGTCCCCCCTGTCGATCGCCTCCCGCAGGCGCGACACGGCTTCCATCAGGGCGGGGAGCTCGGCCTCGAGGAAGCGGAGGTTGTCCCCGATGAACTGGGTCGGCGTGTTGATCTCGTGGGCGATCCCGGCGGCGAGCTGGCCGATCGATTCGAGCTTGTGGGCCTGCGCCAGCTCCATCTCGAGCTGCTTGCGCTGGGTGATGTCGATGAACGTCTCGAGGATCAGCTCCTCGCCGTCGATGACGATCGGCATCGCGCTCTTGAGGATCGGGGTCTCGGCGCCGTCCGCGCGCCGGAGGCGCTCCTCCGCGTTCTCGATCCGCACCTCCCGGCGCGCCTCCGTGGCGAGGAACGGGCAGTCGTCGCGGGCATGGCCGCAGACCAGCTCGTGGCAGTACCGGCCGACGATTTCCTCGGGGTGCTCGACGCCGGCCATCCGGCAGGCGTTCTCGTTGACCCAGCGGAACCGCTGCTCGAGGTCGATCAGGGCGACGCCGATCGGCGCATGGGTGAGGATCTGGTGCAGGGTCTTGCGGCTGCGCTCGAGGGCGCGCGCCTGCTCCTCGAGCTGTCGGTTGCGAACGTCGAGCTGGGCGACGGCCCGCCGCGACGCGTCGAGCAGCGTGTTGACCAGGACGAGGAGCTTCTGGACGCTCTCGTCGTCGGTGTCGATGCTGACCGGCTGGTCGAACCGTCCGTCGACCGTGTAGCAGAGACGGTCAGCGATCTCCTCGATGTCCCGCCGGAGCCGTTGCGCGGTCTCCGGCGCCTGTTCGAGCCGCATCGTCATGGGTCGGGACCTTCCTCCGGAAGGAGACCCGGAACGTGCACTCCGGGTCTCCACGATGCATGCAGCGCTCGTGGCGAATCTCCCCCTCTTCGCCGTAGAGCTGGAAGACGCGTTGCGCCATGTGCTCGTAGAGGTGGCAGAGCCGGTTGGGAGACCGGTAGACGATCACGATCTCGTCCTCCTCCTCGCGGAGCTCGAACTTGTCCTGGAGGGCACGTCGTTCGGACGGGCTCGCGATCCCCGTGTAGAAGCTGTTGTGGATGGCCGGCTGGCGGAGAAAGAACTCCCGCGCGCTGCGGTTCATCCGGAACCACTCGGGAAAGCGGCGCCGGGCGTCCTCGAGGAACCAGTCGCCGAACACCTCCATCGCTGCCCGCGGTGCGAGCCCGAGCGCCCGGCAGGTGGCGTCGAAGAGGCGGTTCCACTCCTCGTCCGGGTAGACCTGGTGGATCCGGTACCGTCGATCGGCCGGGACGCCGGCATCGCGGAGGATCCGCGTCACGGCATCCGGCCCCGCCTTCGTGGCCACCATGTCGAGAAGCACCTTTGGGACCAGTCCGACCATCGTCGGTCCTCCCGCGGCCACTCCGTTCCCCCGGAGAGACTCATCGACCCGGGAGGGGGACTGCTTGACGGGTTATTCGGCCGGAACTTCCTGACAGGGAAGGGGAAAGGCCAGCAGGCGGGTCTCGTTGCCGTCCGGGACGAAGTGCCGAAAGAGCAGCCAGCGCCCGTCGCTCGCGGAAAGGACCCGGGCCGGGCCCGCCGGGCTCGCCCTCCGGCCGGGGGCCTTCCAGCGGACGTCCGGGGCGCCGCTCCAGGGGAGCTTCCCCGGCCGGGTTGGCCGCCCCCGCCACAGGAGCACCGTGCCCCTCGCGGTGGCGAGCAGGTCGCGCCGCCCGTCGCCGTCGACGTCCCGGACGACCTGGAGCGCCGCGTCCTTCCCGGCGCGTCCCCGGAAGACCAGGGGTTCTTCCGCGAACCGTCCCGTCCCGGTGCCCCGGAGGACGACGACCGACACCTTGCGTCCCCCCGGGGCGACCCCCGCGACCAGGATGTCCACCGTCCCGTCGCCGTCGACGTCCCTCGTGGTCAGCAGCGGCGGCTGCTTGCCGGGATCGAGCGGGACCTCGAGGGCCCTCTCCGGTTCGGCGGGCGGTCCCTCGTCCCCGGGGACCAGCGGGAAGACGAGCAGGAGCGGCCGGCCCCGGGGCCCCTTCCACCCGACCTCGTAGTCGAGGCGGATCGCCCGGTCGGGATCTCCCGGCAGGAGGATCGTGTTTCCGCCGCCGCCCGGCTCGCGGGGCAGGCGGACCCGCGCCACCAGGGGGGGGCGGGTGACCGGCGGCTCCGGCCGGACCGCGTCGACGGGCGTTCCCCGGAAGGAGAGCACGCGCGCGGTCTCCCGCTCGAGGGCCCACAGGCGCCGCGCGGGCCCCTTCCTCGGCGGGGCGAGGCACGGCCACGACCGGACGAAGACGCCCGCCGGGGAGAGGGCCCCGAGCCGCGGCAGCGGGAGCCAGCCGAGGGGGGACCAGCGCGGTCCGCCGAGGCCCCGCAGGACCAGGGCCCCGGCCCAGCTCGTCGCGACGAGGTCGCCGGTCCCGTCCCCGTCCAGGTCGGCGTGGAGCACTCCGCGGGGCGCGATCCGGCGGTCCTCGACGACCGGGGCGAGGTCCTCCGGGTGCCACGTTCCGTCGTCCCGCTCGGCGAGGAGCCCGAGCCGGCCGCGCTCGGAGACGAGGAGCACGGGACGCGCCCCGTCGCCCCGCGGCCGAAGCAGCTCGACGAGGAGCGCCCGGGGCGGGACGTGTCCCGCGGGCGTCACCTCGAGCCGGCTCCCCGCGACCCGGACGCGGAACAGTGGGGACGGCGCGAGCGGCCGGTCGCCGTCGGCCTGGAGGAGGGCGAAGGGAGCCGCGGCCCACCGGGCCTCGACCGGGACGGCCCGGCCGGGGATCCTCGCGGTCAGCGGGGCACCGCCGGGGGCCGTGGCCCGGGCGAGCGGGAACACGAGGGCCGCGAGAACCGCGAGCGCGGGCATCCACCCGGGCCGCATCATCGCGCCTCCTCCCGCCGGCCCGCCGGCGTCACGATCTCGAGAAGCACCGGCTCCGCGAGCTCCTCGTCGTCCTTCTTCCCGGTCGCACCGGGGACGTCCTCGAGCAGGAGCAGCTCGCGGGGAGGCGCGCCGTCCAGCTCGACGAGCCGGAGCCCGAGCCACCGGCGGAGCGGTCCCGCGAGGCGGACCCGCTCGTCGGGTCGCTCCGGCCAGCGGGGACCGGGACGGCCGTAGCGGATCCGCAGCTCGTCGTCGACGACCTCGATGAGCTCCCGGATGCCGTCCCCGTCCAGGTCGCCGGGCCAGCGGGCGAAGCGGCGCAGCTCTCCCGCCCGGATGTCCATCTTCCCGACGAGCTGGGGCACGGCCGAGGCAACCTCCCGGAAGCCGTCACCGGCGAAGCGGAAGACATGCGGCCGGACGAAGGCCTTCCCCTTGCCGGTGACCAGGGCGCGGCCGACGCCGAACCACCCGATGCCGAGGTCGATCGTGACCAGCTCGGGGACGCCGTCGCCGTCGAGGTCCGCGAACGGGGACTGCGGTCCCGCCTCGAGGAACGGGTAGTCGAGGCCGGTCGTCTCGAGGGTCCACTCGGGCACCGTCTCGACGGGACCGCCGGCCGGGAGCCGGTGGAAGGTGAAGCGCACGGGACCGCCGCGCAGCATCCGGAGGGCTTCCCGGGCGGACGACACCAGCATCCTGCGGTGAGCGATCGCCACCTCGAGCGTTCCGTCCCGGTCCCAGTCCGCGACGCCCGCCAGCACGAGGCCGGAGTCCTCGTGGCCCTCTCGTCTTTCCCCGAACAGGAGCGGGACGAGGAGGGGATCGAGGTCCCAGGTGCGTGCTTCCTCCCGGTCGAGGGCGGCCGGGAGGCGAAGGAGGGCGACCCGCCCGAGGACGGGGGCCCGCTCCCACCGCGTCACGATCCCGGGGAGCCAGGCGACCAGGTTGCCGGTCGCCTCGTCCCCGAGGGGGACCGGGAAGGGGACCGCAAGGCGACCGGTATCGCCGTCGGTGCGGACGACCGGGGCCGGCATCCGCGCGCGGCTCCCGTCGGGGTGGACCAGGACGAAGCCGTCGGCCGCCGGGACGATCGCCTCCGCCGGGGGGTGACCGTCCATCTCGCGGACCAGCGGGAACAGGGAGTGGACGCTGCCGGTCCCGGCGAGGAGGTGCGGCACTTTCGCCACCGGCGCGAGGCGCAGGGCGGCCTCCCCGCCCTCCCCGGCCGGGGGCACCAGGGCGAGCCGCGCGACCCCCTCGTCGACCAGGGCGAGCACCGGCTCCGCGGGCCCCCCGGCCCCGAGGGCGAGGACCTCGGGCCCGACCCGGAGGGGCCGGGCCGCCGGCACGAGCCGGTTCCCTTCCCGGCGGAACGCCCGGATCTCGCGGCGCTCCTCGACGGCGGGCACCACCTCGAACTCGGCCATCCCGGGCTCGGTGGCGACGTCGCGCATCGCCGAGCCCCAGCGGGGCCAGGCGAGGAGCACGACGATCTCCGGGGAGCCGTCCCCCTCGAGGTCACCGACCGCGACCGCCCGCGGCGCGGCGGGCAGGAGGACCGAGGCCGCGAGGGCCAGGGGAAGCAGCACGCCTGCCATCGGCACGCCTCCGCGGGAAGGCCCGCGCCGTCCCGTGCGCCCAGCTTACCGCAGCCGTGGCCGTCACCGCGGGGCCCTCGGCGCGGCGCGTTGCGCCGCCCGGGCCGCCGACGAGGCGCCCCCGGACACCCCGGAGGGACGGGCTCCCGCGAAACGAGGGGGATAACGGGCCCTCGTACAACAGGGGTGTTCGATAACCGGGGGAAATACAACATTCCGGGGGTTCCGAGGGAGGTCTTGTTGTATTTTCCGGCGTTATCCCGCCGGCGTGTTGTGAATTCCGGGGTTATCGAACACCCCTGTTGTAGAGACGGGGGTTATCCCGCTCTTCCACGGGAGGGGCGCCCGCGGGGGGCTACCGGCCCAGGAGCTTCGCCGCTTCCTCCTCCGCCCGCGCGAGGTTCTGCTCGAGGGCCGAGAGGCGGGCGAGCTGGCCCGGGGAGGGCCGGCCGCGGTACCCCTGGATCGCCGCGTAGAGGTCGCCGAGCCGCTCCCGGAGCCGTTCCTTGCCGGCGAGCAGGCCGCCGCCCTCCGGCGCCACCAGGGTCTCCCGGAGGGCGAGCAGCTCCTCCCGCGCCCGCTTCCGTGCCCCGGACAGCCCCGCGTCGATCCGGGCGACCAGCTCCTTCAGCCGCCCGAGGTCGCGGTAGAGCCTCATCAGCGCCTCGTGGCGCGCCCGGCGGTCGGCCGCGGAGTGACGGAGGCGCGGGTCCGCGACGACGCGGATCGTTCCCTCGGCGGCGACCCGGTCGCCCAGGCGAACGCGCACGGTGTAGCTCCCCTCGGGAACCAGCGGCCCGAGCACCGTCGGCAGCAGCCCGTTCCCGGGCGGGACCTCCGGTGGCGGCAGGCGCATCGGCCAGGCCACGCGGTTGAGCCCCCGGCGGCGGGTTCCCGCGAGCGTCGCGACCACTTCGCCGTCGGCGTCGAGCACCTCGACGCGGAATCGCCCGACCAGGTGGCGTTTCTTCAGCCAGTAGTGGATCCACGCCGTTTCCGGGACGTCGGTGCCCCGGAACTCCGCGTCCCCCGGAAACCCGGCATCCGGGGGGGTGACGAGCTGCACCTGGTCCCGCGAGGGAAGGACCACCGCGTCCCGGGCGACCGTCTCCTCGTCGAGGGAGCGCAGCGGGGTGACGTCGTCGATGATCCAGATGCCCCGGCCGTGGGTCGCGAGAACCACGTCCGCCTCCCGGGGCTGGATCGCGATGTCGCGCACCGCGACCCGCGGGAGCCCGCCGGAGAAGCGGGCCCAGTGGACGCCCCCGTCCAGGGTGACGAAGAGGCCGCTCTCGGAACCCAGCCAGAGGAGTTCCGGGTTCACCGGGTCCTGCCGGATCACGTGCAGGTAGCCCTCGAGATCGTCGGTGGCGAGCGACGTCCAGCGTTGCCCGTGGTCGTCTCCCCGGTAGACACGGGGCTCCATGTCGCCGGACCGGTGGCCGTCGAAGGTGACGAAGACGCGTCCCGCTTCCCGGGCGTCCGCCTCGATCGACGAGACCCAGGTGTGGTCGGGCAGCCCGGGGACGTTTCCCACGATGTTCTTCCAGGTCTTCCCGCCGTCGCGGGTCACCTGGAGGTTGCCGTCGTCCGTGCCGACCCAGATCACCCGCGGATCGACCGGGGACGTGGCGATCGCCGTGATCGTGCAGTGGTTCTCGGCCGTGGAGTTGTCGACGGTCAGGCCCCCGGACTCCTCCTGGCGCTGCTTGCCGGGATCGTTCGTCGTCAGGTCGGGAGAGATCCGCTGCCAGGTCTCCCCGTGGTCGGCGCTGCGGAACAGGAACTGGGCTCCCAGGTAGAGGACTCCCGGTTCCGCGCGGGACGGGTGGAGCGGGGTGTTCCAGTTGAACCGGAACTCCGGGTCGCCGGGACCGGGCAGGGGACGAACGTCCCTCACCTCGCCGGTCTCGAGGTCGAGTCGCTGGAGGTGTCCCCCCTGGTACTCGGAGAAGACGAAGCGAGGCTCGGTGGGGTCCCGCAGCACGCAGAACCCGTCGCCCCAGCCCACCAGGCGCCAGTCCCGCGGCCCGATCCCGTGGCCCGTCCGGGAAGGCCCCGTCCACGAGCCGTTGTCCTGGAGCCCGCCGTACACGTTGTAGGGGACGTCGTCGTCCACGGAGACCCGGTAGAACTGGCTGACCGGCAGCGTCCGGACGTGGCGCCAGTGGATCCCGTCGTCCTCGGAGACGTAGACGCCGCCGTCGGTCCCGATCACCTGGAACGAGGGATGCTCCGGGTCGAACCACCAGGCATGGACATCCGGGTGGATCCCCCCGCCCGCGCCCGGTCCGAGCCCGGCCAGCGCACCCTGCCATGTCCGGCCCCCGTCCCGGCTGGTCGCCGGCAGGAACCCGGCCTTGACCAGGCGCCGGTGGTCCCGGGGATGGACCGCGAGGAAGCTGAAGTAGAACGGCCGGGCCTGCACCGGGAACGCGGTGGAGACCCGCTCCCAGTGCCGGCCGGAGTCGTCGCTGGCCCACAGCCCGGTCTCGGCGGCCTCCACCGTCGCGTAGACCCGGTTCGGCCGGGACGGGGCGACCGCGACGGCGATGCGGCCGAGGGGACCTTCCGGCAGGCCGGTCTCCGGCCCGAGGCGCCGCCACGTCTTCCCGCCGTCCGTGCTCTTCCACAGGCCCGAGCCCGGGCCGCCGGAGGAGAAGCTCCAGGGGGTGCGCCGGAACGTCCAGGTCGCCGCGTAGACCGTCCGGGGCTCTCCCGGGTCGACGGCCAGGTCGGCGCACCCGGTGTCGTCGTCGACGAACAGCACCCGTTCCCAGGTCTTCCCCCCGTCCTCGCTGCGGTAGACCCCCCGCTCCCCGCCGGAGTTCCACAGCGGGCCGAGGGCGCAGGCGAGGACCACCCGCGGGTTTCCCGGCAGCAGCTCGATGTCGGCGATCCTCTCCGAGTGCTCGAGGCCGAGGTGTTCCCACGTGGTGCCCCCGTCCGTCGTTCGCCAGATCCCGTTCCCGACGCCGACGGAGTTCCGGGTCCACGACTCGCCCGTACCGACCCAGGCGACCCGCGGGTCGTCCGGGTCGAGGCGGACGATCCCGATCGAGGATGCCCGGTCGTCGAAGACCGGCTCGAAGGTGATGCCGCCGTCCGTCGACTTCCAGGCGCCGCCTCCCGCCGTGCCGACCCAGATCTCCGGCGGCGTTCCCGGGCGACCGTCGATGCTGGTCACCCGGCCGCTCATCAGGGCCGGGCCCAGGGGCCGGGCCGCCAGGGCGCCGAGCGTCGCCTCGTCGACGGCGACGCCGGCGGCCGCGGGGAGGGCCGGGAGCAGGGCGAGGGCGAGGAACAGCGTGGGGAGCGACGACGGGCGCATCGGGGCCTCCGGGTCAGTCCGCGGGCTTCGCGGCGGGCGGCTGCGGGGCCTCGGGCTTGCCGAAGAGGCCCGCCGGGATCTCCGGGTTGACCTCCAGGGTCTCGATCGTCAGGGACTGGCCCCCGGGCATCCCCGGGATGCTGGTGCGCATGACGAACGGGAACACGAGCCCGTCGACCTCCTGGTAGTCGCCGTAGTCGACCCGGACCTCCAGGTCACGGCCCCCCTGCTCCACGTGGCGCACCTCGCGGAGCTCGAGGAAGGTCTCCCCGTCCAGGTAGACCTCCGTCCGCTTGCCGTCCTTGTCGACGGCGTCGATGCGCCAGGCCGGCGAGCCGTCGACCTCGGCCGGGCCCTTCCACTCGAGGGTGATCCCCTTGTCCTTCGCGTGGACCAGGATGCCCATCCAGTCGGACTGGGTCTTCGCCTGCTCGACCTGCTCTTCCGGCATTCGTTCCGGCTCGTTCTTCCCGGTGAAGGGCATCAGTGACCAGCCCTCCTTGCCGTCGAACGTCCGTACGGCGGTCATTCCCTGGAACGAGAACTCGACCCGGAAGTGGTTCGGCGCCTCCCACCAGGTCTCGAGGGGCGCCTCCATTCCCTGGGGGAGCCCCATCTTCCCCCGGATGTGCAGGGCGTGGACGGCCTCCATCTTCTCGAGGCCGCCGCGGGCCTCGTAGTGCTTCGCGAGGGCCTGCTCGAGGGTCATCTCGCCGGCGAGGGCCGGCAGGGAGGCGAGCAGGAGACCAAGGGAGAGGGCGAGCGAAACGATGCGGTTCATGCGTCGTGTCTCCATGCGGGGAACGGGTTCCCGCGGAAGGGGGGCACGCGGTAGAGCATGCCCCGGGAAGGGGGATGCGTGGCCCGTGGCGCGGCCGGTTTCCGGCGAGCGGACATCAGGAGATGCCCAGGCGGTCGCGCAGCCAGGCGAGGGCCCCCTCGCGGTCGGAGAACTCCCCGTCGAGCTGGGCTTCCCAGGCCTCGCGGAGGACGCGCCCGACCCGGGGGCCGGCGGGGACGCCGAGGGCCAGCACGTCCCGCCCCCGGAGGAGAGGGCGGGGGGCGGCCGCCTCGGCCTCGAGCTCCCGGGCGACCGCCAGGAGGGCGTCGAGGTTCGGTGGACGGTCGGCGGGGAGGGGAGGCCGGGCCGCGTGGTCGGCCTCGACCAGCAGGGCGAGCCGGGCGATCGTCTCGCCGGCCTCCCCGAGGGCCGCGGCCAGGCGCCGGACGTGCCGCCGGCTTCCCCGGAAGTGGAGGTGGGCCAGGTGGTGCCGGCAGAGCGCAACGACCCGGCGGGCGATCGCGGCGGGACAGCCGATCCGTCCGAGGAACCGCTCCATCGTCTCCGTGCGGGTCTCGTGGCCGATGGAGCGGATCCGGCCCCGGTCCCGGCGCGTCGTCTCCGGCTTGCCCAGGTCGTGGGCCAGGGCGGCGAGCTGCAGGACGATCCGGTCCTCGCCCGCGATCCCCTCGCGCCGCGCGATCCGGGCCATCGCGTCGCAGGCGAGGAGCGTGTGGGCGAAGACGTCCCCTTCCGGGTGCCACTCCGGTTCCTGGGGACAACCGACGAGGGCGGCGAGCTCCGGGTAGGGGGAGAGCCACCCGGTGACGCGGAGCAGCTCGAGCCCCTTCGAGGGGGTTTCCGAGAGCTCGGCCCACTTCCGCCATTCCCACCAGACCCGCTCGATGGCCAGGTCGCCGTAGTCGGCGAGCATCTCGCGGGCGAGGGGAGGCAACCCCGGTGCCGGGTCGAGGGTGAACCGGCCCGCGAACTGGAAGCCGCGCAGGACCCGGAGGGCGTCCTCGCGGAACGCCGGGGAGACGGGTCGGAGGAGCCGGGCGCGGACGTCGTCCATGCCCCCGAAGAAGTCGAGGAGTTCCTCCGCGAGCGGGTCGTACGCCATCGCGTTGATCGTGAAGTCCCGCCGCGCGGCCGCCTCCCGCGGGGAGAGGGAGGGATCGGGCTCGACCAGGAAGCCCCGGTGCCCGCGCCCGACGCGGTTCTCCCGACGCGGCAGGGCGATGTCCAGCTCCCGGCCGCCGGGAAGACGGAGCTTGAGGACGCCGAACGACTTCCCGACGCGGTGCACCGTCCCGAGGGGGGCGAGCAGCTCCTCGAGGCGCGGGACGGAAAGCCCGTAGACCTCGAGGTCGAAGTCCTTGGGGACGAGGCCGAAGGCGGCGTCCCGGACGGCCCCGCCGACGACGAGGGCCCGTCCACCGGCCCCGCGCACCCGGCGGCAGACGTCGAGGATCGGTTCCGGGACGGGGATCCGCATGGCGGGGGCATGATAGCCGGGCCGGGGCGTTCGTCGCGGCCGCTAAATGGTACTTAGTTGCAATACGGGACCGCGGTGGTACCCTAGCGTTCCACCGGAAGTGACCGACCGATCCCCCGGCCCGGCGGGCCGGCCGGAAGAGAAGAGGAGAACGACCCGATGCTGAAGATCAACATGCCCCAGGAGATCACGGCCGACATGAAGGAGGCCAAGAAGGACTATATCGACCGCCACACCCCCCACGTGATCGCGCCGGCGAAGGTGAAGAAGGGGGAGGCGTTCGACGTGACCGTCAAGCTGGGCAACGAGTACGTCCACCCCGACGTCATCGACCACCACATCCAGTGGGTCCAGCTCTACGACGGGAACACGATGTTGGCGATGGCGATGTACCAGCCGGGCGTCACCGTCGCCGGGAAGGAGGAAGCCTCGGGGTTCACGCAGGTGACCTTCCACGTTTCCCTGGCGAAGACCGGCAGGCTGAGCGCCATGTCGTACTGCACGAAGCACGGGGTATGGATGAGCGAGGAGACCGTCGTCGAGGTCGAGTAACCCCGAGCCACGGTTCCCTCCACGGGGCGGGCGGGCGCGGGCCCGCCCGTTTCCGTGCAAGGGTAGAATCGCGGGGGCGGGGCGACCCGGGGTCCCCCGCCGACGGCAGGAACGGCAGGACAGGAGGAGCGACGAATGACGAGGAACGACCTGGTCGCGGCAGCCCTCGCGATCCTCGCGCTGGCGGGCGCGGGGTGCCGGGGCGGAGAGGCTCCCCCCCCGGCGGCGGAGAACGCGGGAGGGAATCCCCACGCCGGAACGGCCATGGATCCGCACGGCGGCATGGGAATGCCGCCGGGCCACGCGATGCCGGCGCGCATGCTCGACCTGGGCAACCTGGTCTGCCGGATCCCGGAAGCCTGGGTGCCGGAGGTCCCGGAGTCCCGGATGCGGGCCGGCCAGGCCCGGATCCCCGGGCCTGGAGGGGATGCCCTGCTGGTCGTCTTCTGGTTCGGCCCGGGCCAGGGGGGTGGCGTCGAGGCCAACCTCCAGCGCTGGATCTCCCAGGTCGACCCGGAACCGGGCGTGGAGCCGCGGCGGGAGGACTTCCCGGTGGGGCCGTACCGCGTCCACGTCGTCGAGGTCGCCGGGGCGTACAGGGCCGCCCGGGAAGAGGGTGGACCGGGCCGGCCCGTCGCGCAGGCGGCCCTCCTCGGGGCGGTGGTCGAGGGGGACGGGGGCCCCTGGTTCTTCAAGGTCACGGGGCCACGGGCGACCGTCGAGGCGAACCGCGGGACGTTCCTCGAGATGCTGCGGGCGCTGCGGCCCGCGGCGGACGGACTCCCGCAGGATGCCCCGGCCACGACGGCGCCGGGAGGGCAGGCCTGAGGCCCGGGCCCGGGCATGGAGGAGGACGAGAGCATGGCGGCATCGATCCGGCGAACGGTCGTCGTCGGGCTTCTCGCCGCGGCGCTCGCCGCGGTCCCGGCGGCGGCGAGAAATCCCGATCGCCCGGGGGACAAGCTGAAGGACCAGGCGCGGAAGCTGTACTTCGCCACGGTGCGCTGCACGAAGCGGGTCCTCGGCGGCTACGAGCTGCGGACGAACTCCGACGGGTCGCTGCAGGTGCCCGTCGTTCGCCGGGAGGGGTGGTTCTCCGCGAAGGACGCCCTCGCGTGCCGGGACATGGAGAGCGCCGCCCTCGTCTTCTGGGAACTCGCCCAGCGGGCGGAGTCGAAGGCGGCCCTCCGGGACTTCCTCCCGGTCCTCGACCAGCGCTTCGAGGCGCTGCCGAAGGTGCGGGAGCGGGAGAAGGTCCGCGAGCGCCTCGAGAAACTGCGTGCCCGGCTCGCGCCCGCTTCCCCGCCGCGCAAGCGGCACCCCCCGCGGCCCCGGAAGAACCGTCCCTTCGGTCGTTCCTGACGGGGACGCCGGTCTTTCCTAGGGCGTCGGCGTTGCCGCGCGCGGGAGCGGGTCCGGGGCCTCTGCGACCAGCCAGGCCATCGCGGCGAAGACTCCCAGGGACTCCCGGAGATCCCCGTCCGGCACGGCCTCCGGCATGTCGGCCGGCGAGTGGTGAACGTCGAAGTAGTGGGTCGTGTCGGTGCGCAGGCCGATGACGGGGACCCCTTCCCGCCCGAGCGGGGAGACGTCCGGGCCGCCTCCTCCCTCTCGGAGGACGAGCCCGTCGCCGCCGGCGATCAGCCGCACGTAGCGGGCGAGCCGCTCCCGGGCCTCTTCCCCGGCTCCCACCGAGAACCCGGTCGGCCGGAACGTCCCCGCGTCGGACTCCAGCGCCGCCACGTGCCGGTCGAGCTCCTCCCGGTGGGTTTCCACGTAGGCATGTCCTCCGGGCAGGCCGCCGATCTCCTCGCCGGCGAAGAGGACGACCCGGATCGTTCGCCGCGGGACGAGACCGGTTTCCCGCAGGAGGCGCGCCGTCTCCAGCGCCAGGATCACGCCCCCGCCGTCGTCCATCGCCCCGTTCCCGAGGTCCCAGGAATCGAGGTGGGCACCGACGACGACGACCTCGTCCGGCAGCTCCCGCCCGGGCAGCTCGGCCACCACGTTGGGACACGGGCGGCGGCCGACCCCGTGGGCCCCGAGCCGGAGGAGCACCCGGAGGGGAACCCCGCGGGCCGCGAGCCGGGAGAGCATCGCGCTGTCCTCGATCGTGATCGCCGCGGCGGGGATGCGGGGGACGCCGTCGTCGTACCCCATCTGCCCGGTGTGAGGGGTCCGGAGGCTCCGCGTCGTCAGCGACCGGACCAGGACCGCCCGGGCCCCGTGGCGGGCGGCCCGGGAGGCCCCCGACCAGCGGTACTTCACGGCATCGCCGTACGCCCGGAACATGTCGTCCCGCGTTTCCATCGGGTGGTCGAACAGGACGACCTTCCCCCGCACCTCCTCGGCCCGGCGCTCCAGCTCGTCGAAGTCGTGGACGACGACGAGGTCGGCCTCGATCCCGCCGGGAGGCGTCCCGACGCTTCCCCCGAGGGCCGTGACCGGCAGGGGACGCGGGCCGTTGGGAGCGAGGAGCACCAGGGACTCCTCGCCGCGTTCCCAGGCGTCGATCTCCACCGGCTCGAGGCGGACGCGGTCGAGCCCGTCGGCCCGCATCGTGTCCGCCGCCCAGCGGGCGGCGGCCAGGTAGGCGGTGGAGCCGGCGAGGCGAGGACCGAAGGTGTCGCACAGCTCGGCGAGGCGGGGCCAGGCCCGGTCGTCGGCCCGCGCGGCGGCGAGGATCCGCTCGACACCGCCCCGCGCCCCGGGGAACGGCTCGGGGACGCCCGGCCGAACGGGGGCCTGCGAGGACCGGCCACAGGACAGGACCAGCACCAGGAGGAACAGGCAGGAAACCGGGGCGAGCAGGCGGCGGAGCACGCGCTGGGGCATTTCTCTCCTCTCGGGCCGCGCCCTTCCGGTGCTGTCGCCTATTGTCCCGCCGATTCCCCGCCCGGGCGAACCGGGGGCAGGAGCGAGCGGGGCAGCTCGGGGACCAGCCGGCCGTTCTCGACGAAGCCCGCGCCGACCACCCGGCCCTCGACCGAGAGGGCGACCAGCCCGGTCGGTGCGCCCGGGGGGGCGGGAAGCTCCCGCCGGGCCAGCAGCTCGTCGCCGCCTCGCCGGTCCAGGTGGACGACGCGCTCCCGCAGGGCAGGACCGAGCAGTCGAAGGAACCCGGTGGTGGGTCGCCACCCCCGCCCGGTGCGCCGGAGGGCACGGAGCCCGGGGGCGACCACGTGGAGCGGCCCGAGGTCCAGGTCGGCCCCCGCAGGACGGCGCAGGACCCACAGGTCTCGCCCCCGGGGAATCACGAGGTACGGGTCCAGCGCCTCTCGCGGCACGCCGAACCGCTCCGCCATGAAGCCGCAGAGCGTCTCCCGGGCCGCGGGATCCTCGACGGGCGGCGCGGGGGGGGCCGGGGCCCGGCGCGGGCGGGCGACCCTGGCCCCTTCCGTCGCCTTGCGGAGCAGGGCGACGAAGAATCCCCAGGAGCCGGTGTGGTGGGGAAAGATCCTGCGCGTCCGCGCCAGCTCCGCCGGCCACCGTTCCCCGCGCCAGGACGTGAGACCGGGGAGACCGGGGAGCTCGTCGGGCAGGGACAGGAGCGCGACGTCGTCCCGGGTCGCCAGGGCTTCCGCCACGATCGCCTCGTCTTCCTCCGGGGCGAGGGAGCAGGTCGAGTAGACGAGCAGGCCGCCCGGGGCCAGCAGGTCGAGGGCCCGGGCGAGGATCCGCCGCTGGTGGACGCGGGCCCGCGCCAGTCCCTCCTCGCCGGAGGGGGCGTAGCGTGGCGCCGGCACCCGGAAGGTGCCCTCGCCGGTGCAGGGGGCATCGACCAGCACCCGGTCGAAGAGGGCGGTCCGCGGCAGCCCGCCGGCGTCCCCGAGGGCGATCACCGTGCCGGCGACACCGTGCCGCGCGAGGGACTGGACGATCAGCCCGGCCCTTCCCCTCGAGGGATCGACCGCGAGGATCCGGGCGCGGCCGCCGGCCAGGGAGTCGAGGAGGAGGGTCTTGCCGCCGGGTGCCGAGCAGGCGTCCAGGACGAGGTGGCCCGCGAGCGGCGCCAGCGGCAGCGGTGCCGCCGCGCTCGAGAGTCCCTGGGCGTAGGCCCGGCCGAGGATCACCTCGGGAAGCAGGCCCGCCCCGGGGGGCGGTCCACCGGAGGGGGCGTGAACCCTGATGTGCCGGGGTGCCCACGGGAACCGTTCCACCCGGAAGCCGCGGGCCTCGAGGCTCCCGGCCACGTCGCCGGGATCTTCCCGGGGGACCAGCAGGTCGACCGGGGGCGGCTCCTCGAGGACCGCCCGGAACGCGGCCGGGTCGTCGACGATCTCCCGGTACCGCTCGAGCCAGGCGAGGGCCTCCCGCACCCGCTCCTCCCGGGAGGCGCGCCCCGTGTGCCGGCGTTCCGCCACGCTACCAGTCCTTCTCCGGCACGCCCATGCCGCTCCGGTCCGGGTAGGGAGGCCGCCGTGGTGGCACGAAGGGATGCTCCTCGAGCTCCTTCAGCATCTCCTCGATCGCCGCGTCGAGCTGCGGGTCGCCCCCGTCCATCATCTTCGCCGGGTCGTCGATCACCTCGATGTCCGGGTCGACGCCGTGACCCTCGATGCCCCAGGTGCCGTCCAGGTCGAAGTAGGCGAACCGGGGCACGGCGAGGCGGCTCCCGTCGATCATCCCCGGGTTCCCGGAGATCCCGACGAGACCGCCCCAGGTGCGCGTCCCGATCAGCTTCCCCAGGCCCCGCTTCCGGAAGTAGGCCGGGAAGGCATCCCCCCCGGACCCGGCCAGTCCGTTGATCAGCATGCACTTCGGGCCGGTGTGGCCGTCCGGCGGCCACGGCCAGTCCAGGCCGTCCCGGCGGGCCCAGTAGTTGACGACCGGGCGGTCGAGGATCTCGATGAACCGGTTCGGGATCTGGCCTCCCCCGTTCCAGCGCTCGTCGATGATCAGCGCCGGCTTCCGGACCTGGGGGAAGAACTGGCGGACCAGCTCGTTCTGCCCGTCGATGCCGGTGTTCGGGACGTAGACGTAGCCGACCCTGCCCCCCGTCCTCTCCTCGACGTAGCGCCGGTTGTCCTCCACCCACGCCCGGAAACGGAGCTGCTGTTCCGAGCCGAGCAGCTTCACGGTGACGTCCCGGGCGTCGTCATCGAGCACCGGCTTCCGCGAGACCGTGATCGTCACGGTCCTGCCGGCGAGGCCGGCGAACGCGGCCCAGGGAGCCTTCGCGGGGTCGACCGGCGCCCCGTTGACCGCGAGGAGCCAGTCTCCCTCGTGGACGTCGACGCCGGGGCGGGAGAGGGGGCCCCGGGCGTCCGCGTCCCAGGAGGCTCCCTCGTAGATCCTGGTGATCCGGTAGGCGCCGTCGACGAGCTCGAAGTCGCACCCGAGCATCCCGACGGACATCTGGTCCCCGGCGCCCCGTTCCTCCGGGGAGGGGAAGTAGTAGGCGTGGCCGACGTTCAGCTCCGCGATCATCTCCCGGATCACGTAGCCGACGTCCCGGCGGCTGACGCAGTCCTCGAGCATCGCCTCGTAGTGCTCCCGCACGGCGTCCCAGTCGACGCCGTGCATGTGCGGGTCGTAGAAGAAGTCCCGCATGATCCGCCAGGCGTCGAGGAAGACCTGGCGCCACTCCTCCCGCGGATCGATCCAGGTGACCATCCCGTCGGTGACCACCGGCTCCGCGTCCTTGCCGGGGACGGCGTCCCGGATGCGTGGCGGCCCGCCGCCGAGAACCAGCATCTTCTTGCCGTCGGCGCTGAGCACGAAGACGGACGCCTTCTTCTCGAGGACCTTCTCCTCGTGCTTCTCGTCCGCGAGGTCGAGGAGAACGATCCTCGAGGGCTCGTCCTGTCCCCGGACGGGACGGCGGACGTAGAGCAGGTTCCCCTTGTCGTTGACCCCCAGGACTCCGAAGTCGCCCGGGGGCACCGGCACGATCACGGCACGCTCCGCGATGCCGTCGAAGTCGATCCGGACGTCCTTCTTGTCGTTCTTGCCGGCCTTCCCGTCGTCCGCCTTTCCGGCCTCGTTCTTCCCGTCGTCCTTGCCCTTCTTCCCGTCCTTGCCGTGCCGGTCACCCTTGTCGGCCTTCTTCTCGTCCTCCTTCGCCGGCTTCTCCTCGTCGCTCTTCGGCGCGAACGGGTCCGGGACGTCGGCCCGCAGCGGCACCGCGATCAGCCGCTCCGTGCGCGGGTAGATGAAGGTCGTGTCGAGGCTGGAGTACCACGGGGAGAAGTGCAGGGTGCGGCGGTAGAAGAGGTACTTCCCTTCCCGGTCGAAGACCGGCGCCACCGCGTCGAAGAACCCGCGGGTCGCGCGGTGATCCCGCCCCTCGCGGACGTCGTAGACGTGGACCACGTGGATGCCGTCCTCTTCCTGGAGCGCGTAGGCGAACCAGCGCGAATCGGGGGACCAGGAGAGCCCCTTGTCGATCGGACCGGTGAGGTTCCAGGGGTCCTTCGCGATCGTTCGCAGCTCCTCCTCCTTCGTGTCCCAGAGGAGGATCGCGCCGGTCTTGTCGAGGAAGGCGATGTACCGGGAGTCCGGGGACCAGGTGGCGTTCGACCGGTAGCCCGGGCCCAGGTCGGTGAGCCGGCGGGGCTTGCCCCTTCCATCGGAGGGAGCCAGCCACAGCTCGACCTCGCCGCTGGCGTCGGAGAACCAGGCGATCCAGCGGCCGTCGGGGCTCCAGGAGGGATCGCGCTCCGCCACCCCGCTGGTGCGGGTCAGGTTCCGGGGCGTCCCGTGCTTCGCCGGCAGGGTCCAGGCGTCCCCCCGGGCCGAGACGATCGCCCGGGCGCCGGTGGGTGAGAGGTCCCACGACTGGATGAACTCCGCGGCGTCCACCGGGCGCGGCATCAGCGTCGGGCGGTCGCCGGGGATCGTGACCTCGAGCCGCCGGACGCGGCCCGAGCCGAGGTCCAGCACGTGCAGGCCGCTGCCGAGCTGGAACACGATCCGGCCCCTGCCATCGGGACCGGGCCCGATGCCGGGGAAGCGGACGTCGTCGTCCGTGAAGTGCGTCACCTGGCGGTGCTCGCCGGTCGCCGGGTCCCAGGACCAGACGTTCAGGCGGTGGGCCGGCCCGGCGTCGGAGAGGTAGTAGACGAGGTCGCCGAACCACATCGGCTGGGTGTCGGTTCCTTCCCAGTCGGTGATGCGGCGGGAGGTTCTCTTCTCGAGGTCGACCAGCCACAGGTCGGTGGCCATCCCGCCCACGTACCGCTTCCAGGTGCGGAAGTCGCGCGTGTGCGGCGTGTAGAGCAGCCGCGTCCCGTCCGGGCTCAGCGTGGCGAACGCCCCGTAGGGAACGGGCAGTGGTTCCGGCATGCCCCCCCGGGGGCTCACGGTGAAGAGCCGGGTCTGGCGGGCGAGGCCGGTGAGCCCGTTCTGGAAGAAGAGGATCTTCCCGTCCGGCGTCCAGTCGCAGAGGATCTCGGTCGCCGGGTGCCACGTGACGCGGCGGGGCACGCCCCCGTCGGCGGGGACGACGTAGATCTCGGAGTTCCCCTCGTAGTTCGCCATGTACGCGATCCACTTCCCGTCCGGGCTGAATCGCGGCAGCGCCTCCAGCCCGGGCGGGCTCGAGAGCGGCGCGGCACGACCGCCCTCGAGGGGGACCGTCCAGAGGTCGTCGGCGAAGGAGAAGACGACCCGGTCCGTGCCGACATCCGGGTACCGGAGCATGCCTCCGTGGGGCGTGATCGCCGCCCGGGCGAAGGGCGCGACGGCGAGGAACGCGACGACCAGGGAAACTGCGGCGAGACGGGCGCGCATGGAAGCTCCTCCGTGGTTTCGAGGGCCCCCAGCATAGACCGGCCCGGCGCGTGTCGCGGGGCCGCTCGTCACGCCCGGAGAACCGCCCGGAGCGCGCCGCCCGCGCGCCCGCGTTGCCGCCGGGGCGGTCCGGGATGTACCGTTTTCTCCGTGCCCGGCCGGGTGGGTCGGGCAGCAGCGAACCGAGAAGGGAGGACGGCCGATGCGTGGAACCCGGGAACTGGTCCTGGTCCTGGCCCTGCTCGCCGTGGTGGTGCCGCCCGCCCCGGCGGCGGACGGCGGGTTCACCTGGGCGCGGGTGCGCTGCGAGACCGTCCCGTCGCCGGGGGTCCCCGCTGCCTCCTACACGCTCCTCGAGAACATCTCCCGGGGCGCCAAGCACCGGGTGCGGGTGCTGTTCACCGCGCCGGACGGCACGCCGCTGGACGCGGAGATCCTGGTCAAGGAGAAGCCGGGGGGCGGCGGCAGCCGGTGGTTCAGCTTCGCGCCGGTGCCCGGGCGCCCGCTCGTCGACTTTGCCGTCACGGGGAACGTCGTGGAGGTTCACGCCCGGAAGGGCGAGCTGGTCGCGACCTTCGAGATGGGACCGGTCGAGCCCCGGATGAACGCCGCGGCGCGGGCGGCGCTCGACGCCCTGGCGGGCGAGCTGCCGGAGAAGATGCAGGATGCCCTCGAGGCGTTCGTGCGGGTGGGCCTCGGGCGCGAACCGACGTTCTACGAGGAGGCCCGGATCGTCCGGGCGGCGCTCTTCCCGTGGCTCTCCCCGCCGCCCCTCGACGAGGCGAAGCGCCGCGAGGTGCTCCACGTGGTCGACTGGGACCCGGCGAAGCACCCGCCGCTGCCGGGCGAGAAGGCGTTCGGGGAACTGTACGACTGGCCCGTGCGGGAGCGCCCGGCCCCGCGGCCGGCCGCCCGGCGACCCTAGCCGGCCCCCGCACGAGGGGAAGAGGAGGGGCGCGGCACGCCGCGCCCCTCGCGTGTCCGTTCCCCGCTCGACGCTCGGTTCAGGGGCAGGCCCCTTCCCGCGGCAGCCCGCAGGTGTCCGAGGCGTGGGGGCGCGGGGCACCGTCCGAGCCGGTGCCGAGCCCGCCCTCCTTTCCATCGAGGTGGGCGGCGACCAGGTAGTACCGGCTGCCGTCCCCGGGGGTGAACGTGTCCGGTGACGTCCGGTCGCACCGGCCGTCGATCGGCGCGTGGGTCCAGCTCGCCGCGTCGTGGAGCGCGCCGAGGTCGCCGGCCTGGATCGAGTAGGTCTGCCCGGGAACCTCCGCCGCGTTGCAGGCGTCGTCCCAGGTCGCCCGGATCGTGCCGTCTCCGAGCTTCTCGAAGGTCGCCGTTCCCGGGACGGTTCCCGGCCACGCGGTCTGCTGGCAGACCGACGCGCCCTGCTCGGTCCACTCGATCGTCACGCTGTCGATCCACCAGCCTTCCATCCCGTTGTCCGAGGAACTGTCCGAGCCGAAGACGAACGCCAGCCAGAAGGTCTTCCCGGCGTACTTTCCCAGGTCGAACGTGGTCGTGACCCAGCCGCCCGAGTCACCGGTGAACGCCTCCTTGCCCTCGAGCCCGTTGCAGCGGCCCGTCTGCAGCTCTCCGTCGTACCCGCCATCCGGCTCGAGGGGTTCGTAGACGTCGCTGCCGTCCGGCGACGCGTCGATCACGACCTGGCCACCGTCCAGCTCGAACGCGGTCCGGTAGCGGTGGACGATGGTCAGGCGTGCCCCGATGGCCTCCGCGGGGATCGTGAAGCCCGGCCCGCCGCCGGAGTCGCGGCCCCCCAGGTAGAGCCAGGCGTAGTTCGTCTTCGCGTAGCCCGCCCCGTTGCCGCACTGCCAGCTCTGCCCGTGCTCGGCGTCCTTCTGGTCGAGGTGCCACTCGTCGACGTAGGGCATCTGGCACCACCAGAACCCGGGGTTGATCGCCTCGTGGGACCAGTCGAGCTCGGTGTCCGGGTCCATGTCGTCCTCGGCGATCGTGTGGTCGATCGGGTCGAGGTAGTGGTCGACCACGGTGACGGTGAACGCGCCCGGCGCGTCCTTGTAGGTGCCGGGGTCGTTCGTCGAGTGGATGTCGACGACATCGAAGACGATCTCCTCGCCGCAGGGGAAGTCCGGATCGACCACGAACCGGTACCGGCTCTCCGCCCCGGCCCGGGCGCCGGCGGCGATGTCCCCGTAGGCCCGGACGTCGTCCCCCTCGATCGTCACGCGAGGCGTGGCGGTGGCGAGCCGCGCGGTCACGCCGTTCGCCGTCTCCGAGCCGACGTTGCGCAGGAACGGGCGGACCTCCCAGGTCTCGCCCGGCTCGACGCTGCCGTCGCCGTCCCCGTCGACCTCGACCAGCGGCTGCTCGATCGAGTCGTACTGGACGATCGGCCCGAGGGGGTCGACCTGGATCTGCCAGGCGCCCCGCCCGAAGGTGCCGGCGGTCAGGAGGTCGAGGTCCTGGTTGTACTTCAGGTCATCGATGACCGTGCCCCGGGGCAGGCCGTTCATGAACGGCTGGAAGTTCCGGCCGCCGTCGATACTGCGGAAGACACCGGTATCCGTCCCGACGAAGACCCGCTGGTCATCGAGCATCACCACCGTGTTGGCGGGGACGTTCGGCAGCCCGTCGCCGATCGGCTGCCAGGTGCCTCCCCTGGTCCATTCCCACAGGTGGGCGGTGTTGAAGCCCGAGACGACGGCGAGGGCGTGGTCCGGGTCGGTCGGATCCGAGGCGACGTCGTTGATCTCCCGGCTCGGCAGGCCGTCGGTGATCTCCTCCCAGTTCGCGCCACCGTCCCGCGTGATCCAGGCCTTCCCGCTGGTCGTGCCGGCGAGCACGGTCTCGGGGAAGTTCCGGTTGACGTCCAGCGTCTTGATGTTGCCGGAGCCCCCGGTCAGGTCGTCGGAGACCGGGTCCCAGTGGTCACCGTGGTTCGTCGACTTGTAGACCCGGTGCGTGCCCAGGTAGAGGATGTTCGGGCTGTGCGGGTCGAGGACGTAGGGCGTCACCCAGTTGATCCGGTCCCCCCCGATGATGCCGTTCTCCGCGCCGGTGATCCCGTGGAAGGAACCGAGGATCCCGTTGTCGGAGCGCGAGATGTGCGGGTACCCCCCCGAGGGGTAGGACGAGATGTAGTTGATGTCCGGGTTCACCGGGTCGACGTGGCAGACGAAGCCGTCGCCGGTCACCGCCTGCAGGTCCCAGACGTTGCTCGTCGTCCGGGCGAGGGAGCTGTTGTCCTGGGCGCCGCCGCAGATCGTCCCGCCGTCGGTCGGATGCACTCCCACCGCGTAGAACTGGGTGAGGTTCATGTTGCCGTTCCGGTTCTCGAACGTCTCGCCCCGGTCGGTCGTCTTCCAGACGCCGCCGTCGCAGCCGACCCAGAACGTCCCCGGGTGGTCGGGATCGACGAGGATGAAGTGGGTGTCCTGGTGGACCTTCTGGTTGGATCCCCAGTTGTTCGAGAGGTCGGTCCAGGTGGCGCCCCCGTCGGTCGAGCGGAAGACGTGGATCGTGCCGCGGTAGACCTCGTCCGGGTCGGTCGGGTGGACCGCGAGCGTCATGTTGTACCAGCACTGGCCGTCGCAGGCGTCGGAGCCGTCGCTCATCAGCTCCCAGGAGGCGCCCCCGTTGGTCGTCCGCCAGAACTCCGGGTCCCCGCTGTTGCCCCTGGCGAACAGCGCGTAGACGACGTTCCCGTCGGAGGGCGCGATCGCGAGCTCGGTGCGGTCGGTGTTGGCCGACGGCAGGTTCGAGGCGGTCTGCTTCGTCCAGGTGACCGCGTTGTCGGTCGACTTCCAGATTCCCTGGTTCGTCGCGGCCCACCAGGTGTCCCGAACCTGCGGGTCCTGCTGGATCTCGTAGACGCTCACGTCCGCCAGGCGCTTCGTCCAGTGCAGGCCGGCATCGTCCGTGGTGTAGATCCCGGAGAACCAGGAGTTCCCCGTGGAACAGCCCCGGTGACGTCCGCCGGTGACGACGTGGTTCGAGTCCCGGGGATCGACGACGATCGAGGCGAACGAGGCGATGTCCTCGAGGTCCTGGCCCTCGGTCCCGTTGCGCTCTTCCCAGGTCAGGCCGCCGTCGGTGCTCCGGAGGATCCCGATCCCGAAGTACCCCTCGCACCCCTGCGTGTTCTCGCCGGTGCCGACCCAGATCACGTCCGGGTCGTTCGGGTCGACGGCGACGGCCCCCACCGTCTGGGTGCCGGTGTCGTGGATCATCTCCTCCCAGGTCGCCCCGTCGTTGGTCGTCTTCCACAGGCCGCCGCTCGCGGTGCCGGCCCAGATCGTTCCCGAGTCCCAGTCCGCGGCGAGCGCGGGAACCCGCCCCGCGACGTCACCGAACCTCCAGGTGCCGAAGTGGGATGGGGAGGGACCCATCTCCACCCACCAGTTCTCCGTCTCGTCGTAACCGGCGTCGGTCCGCGCGCGCTTCGCCAGGATCCGCTCCCGGGTGAAGTCGATGGCGATCTGCCGGAGGATCGCCATGTCCCCGGGGCCCAGGGTTCCCTGGCGGCGCGGTGCGAAGAACCACTCGTGCCGGGCCCGGATTTCCTCCTCCTCGCCGAGGTCCCTCTCGACGATCCGCGGCTGGATCGACGCGTCCGGCCGCGGGCCGTCGCCGGCCCGGGCGGGCAGGAGCGGAAGGCAGAGACACGCGAGACACAGGAACGAAAGGGGCGCGGCGAGACGGCGCATGACATCTCCTTCGGTCCAGGGAAGATCGGACCGCGGTCGGCCCAAGAGGTACGGGGAAAAGGAGTGGGGCGCAAGGGAGGCGACGGGAAGCCCCGCGGTGTCAGGTCCGCCTGCCCACCAGCACCCGGGCGCCGATCACCTGGTGGTCGAGGCGGGCGGCCCGGTCCATCTCGCGGACGAAACGGGGCCGGTGGATGGCGACCCGGACCGTCTCTTCCCGGACCCCGACCGGGGCGAGCCGCTCGGTCCACTCGTTCCACCAGGTGACCCCCGCCTTCCGGGAGATCGGCTCGAGGACCAGGAGACCGCCCCCCTTCTTCGCGTGGGCCACTGCCCGGGCGAGCAGCCGTTCCCGCGGCGCCGGGTCCAGGCGGCTCGCGGACCAGCCGAGGACGAGCAGCCGGCCCCGCGAGGGGAAGGGCAGCCCCGACGGGAGCTCGTCGCGGACCGTCCTTCCCGGGAGCCCGAAGGCCTCCCAGGTGCGGCGGGCCTCGTCGAGCGCCCACCCCGAGCGGTCGATGCCGACGATCCGGGCCCCGGGGGCGATGGTCCGGGCCACGGCCGCCCCGACGGCGCCCGTTCCGCACCCGGCGTCGACGATCTCGCGCGGTGCCCCGAGGACCTCCCCGACCATCTGGAGGGCGTGGTGGGTGGCGAGGAACCGCAGGGCGGCGAAGTACGTCGCAAGCGCGGCCCGCTTCCCCAGCCCCTCCGTCACCCGCTGCGCGAGGGCGGCGCCCGACCCGGCCCGGTTCCACAGCTCGTTGAGGGCGCGAACGCCCTTGCGGAGCTCGGTGAAGGTCAGCGGCGGCACGTACCGGGCGAGGGTCGCCTCGAGCCAGGCGTCGAAGGCCTCGCGGAGCTCGCCGGAGAGGTAGGGAAGCTGCATCTGCCGTCCGTGGCGGGGCGGGCAGGTGCGCCCGGGCCCCGGGTGAGAGGACAGAGGATACCCGGGAACCGGCCCGCTGGGATAGAATCGCGGCTCCCCGCACCGGAGGAGGACGGCTGATGAAGACCGGACACGTGCTGGTGGCCCTCGACGGTTCCCCGGAGTCCCGCGCGGCCCTCGCCGGGGCGATCTTCCTCGCCCGGCTCGCCGGCGGCGTCCTGCACCTGCTCCACGTGGTCGATGCCGGTCGCCTCGTCGGCGGCACCCTGGCCAAGCTGCCGACCTTCTTCGAGATCGGGACGATCGACGAGATCGGGGACAAGCTGGCCGCGGCCTTCAAGAGCGAGGGGCGGGAGATCCTCGACGAGGCGGAGAAGGCCGCCCGCGAGGCGGGCCTGCCGGTCGACCGGCTGATCGAGGTCGGACGGCCGGCCGGGTGGATCCTCTCCCACGGGCGCGACGCCGACCTGCTGGCGCTCGGCAAGCGCGGTCGGAACGAGGCCCCTCGCGGCGAGCTGGGTCACGTCGTCGAGAAGGTCCTCCGCCGGTTGCCGGCCCCGGTCCTGGTCACCGGTGCCTCGTTCCCGGAGCGGATCGAGAAGCCGGTCCTGGCCTACGACGGGCGCGCGGCGTCCCACGGGGCGCTCGACCCGGCGCTCGACCTCGCCCACCTGCTCGGCGTTCCGCTGACGATCGTCAAGGTTCCGGGATACCATCCGCGCGAGCAGTGGAACCACGTCCGGCGCCACGTCGAGGAGCACCGGGCGGAGGTGCGCTGGGTCGAGCTCGAGGACCTCCCCGAGGAGGGGCCCCACGACGAGGCGATCCTCGAGGCGGTCCACCGGCACGGTCACGACCTGCTGATCGTCGGCTCCTGGGGCTACCGGGCCGAGGAGTGCGCGGTGGGCGTCTCCCCGGTCGAGAAAATGATCGCCGGGACCGACCTCCCGGTCCTCGTCCTCTACTGACGGTCCCCGCGCCGGCCGGCGGCGACGAGGAGCCAGGCGAACTCGAGGAGCAGGAGCGGGAACGCGATCGCGAAGCTCCAGGTGGCGAGGGCGGGGTTCTCGTTCGAGCGCATCGAGCGCATCAGCCGCCAGAACGGCGCGTTGGTCCACTCGTCGGGGGCGGCCTCCATCACGAAGACGTAGCCGAGGAGCGCGAGCGCGGTCGCCCCGCCGAGCAGCCAGAGGAAGGCGCGCCGCGCGCCGCCGGGCTCCGAGACGTCGCGGGTCAGCTTGATGACCAGGGCCGCCCCGGTCAGCACCGTCGCGAACGGCACGAACGGTACGGCGAGCTTGATGTCCGCCATGATGTCGAGGTTCAGGAGCAGGAGCCCGGCGACGAACGAGGCGAACAGCGAGCCGTCCCGGAACACCAGGAAGACGATCCCCCAGTTCTCGCCCGAGAGCTTCAGCCGGAACGACGCGAACGTCCGCCGGTAGTAGTCGTCGGCCAGGTGCAGCAGGAACCCGACGACCAGCAGCGCCAGGGCGAGCTGGAAGAAGCTCACCAGGCTCCAGAGCTCGAGAGACTTGGCGATCGGCGGCATCGAGGCGAGGAGCGGACCGTTCATCGGGACCTCCCGGGGGACGCGGCGCCGTCCCCGTCGTGCGGCGGAACCGGGGGAAGCCTGCCACCCTTCCGCGCCCGGCTCCACCGCCGCCGGGCGCGGCGCTCCCCCGGCACGCCCGGGCCGCGGATCTCGCGGGATTCTCTCCCGGGAAGGGCTGCAGCCCGTCGCGCACGGAGAACCGGCCGGAATGCAATGCCCGGAGCAGAGAGCAGGGGTTCCTGCAAGACGTTCGGGGGAATCATCGCCGGGCATTCGTCGGATGTCTGTCGGCTCTTCGTTTCTCGTGGCCTTCCCGGGGGCCGGAATCGCGTGAAACCCGGTTCTCTGTCGGCAACATTGCAGAAAGGTGCCTTCCCTGTCGAGATTCGTGCGTTTTCCCCCGTTCCCTGTCGGCGGGGCGTCTCCGGCCGGGTCCGACATCGGGTCCCGGGAGCGGGAGGGGGAGGGGTGCGCCGGACGGGAGGGCCGGGCATGATCGGCGGGGAGGGCCGGGCGCGGGGGAGGAACGGGGCGCCGGGCGGGGTGACGCGGTGCGCGAGTTCGTCGACAGGCTGGTGCGGGAGGAGCGGATCGCTCCCCACGTCCGCTTCCGGGGCGTCGCGGGGGCGGAGCCCGCCCGCCACGCCGAGCCGCGGGCCTGGCCGCCGGGGGCGCGGGAGGCGCTGGCCGCCCTGGGCGTCGAGCGGCTCTACGTCCACCAGGCCGAGGCGCTCGACCGGGTCGCGGCCGGCGAGAACGTCCTCCTCGCGACGCCGACCGCCTCGGGGAAGACCCTCGCGTACCTGCTCGCGTTCCTGGCGCGCCGGGCCGAGGACCCGGAGGCCCGGGCGATCTTCCTTTACCCGCTGAAGGCCCTCGCCCGGGACCAGCTCGCCGCGATCCGGAGGATGCTCGCCCCCCTCGGCCTCGCGCCCGGGGAGGCCGCCGAGGTCTACGACGGCGACACGCCGGACGCCCTGCGCCGGAAGATCCGCCGGAAGCCGCCCGCGGTCATCGTCACGAACCCCGACATGCTGCACCTGGCGATCCTGCCGTGGCACGACTCGTGGCGGGAGTTCCTCGGGAGGCTCTCCCTCGTCGTCCTCGACGAGGCCCACGTCTACCGTGGAATCTTCGGCGCCCACGTCCACCACGTGCTCCGGCGGCTCCTGCGGATCGCCCGCCGGGCCGGGGCCCGGCCACGGCTCGTCGCCGGCTCCGCGACGATCGGCGCGCCCGGCGAGTTCATCGAGACGCTCTGCGGCGAGCCGTTCGCCGTCGTCGACCGGTCCGGCGCACCCCGGTCCGCCCGGCACGTCGTCTTCCTCGAGCCGGACATGGTCAGCCCCTACACCGTCGCCGTCCGGGCCCTCGCCCTCGCCATCGAGGCGGGCCACCGGACGATCGCGTTCACCAGGGCCCGGCGCGTCACCGAGCTCATGCACCAGTGGCTCGCCCGGGGCTGGCCGCGGCTCGCCCCCCGGGTGGCGAGCTACCGGGCCGGGTACCTCCCGGAGGAGCGGCGCGAGATCGAGCGGCGCCTGTTCGGCGGGGAGCTGGCCGGCGTGATCAGCACCTCGGCCCTCGAGGCGGGGATCGACGTCGGCGGCCTCGACGCCTGCATCCTCGTCGGCTACCCCGGCTCCCTCGCCACCGCCTGGCAGCGGATCGGGCGGGCGGGCCGCCAGGACCGGGAGTCCCTCGCGGTGCTGGTCGCCCTGCCGGACGCCCTCGACCGGTACGTCGTCCGTCACCCGGAGCAGTTCTTCTCGGGTTCGTTCGAGCGGGTGGTCCTCGACCCGGGCAACGACGCGATCGCCGACGCCCACCTGGTCTGCGCCGCGGCGGAGGCGCCCCTCGCCCCGGCGGACCTCGCGGCCCTCGGCGGGGAGGCGGCGGTCCGGCGGGCCGAGCGGCTGGCCGCCGAGGGGCGGCTGCTGCGCCTCGACGAGCGGGAGGCGTACGCGACGCTCCGCCGGCGCCCCCAGCGGGAGGTCTCCCTGCGCAGCACCGGGACGACCTGGCAGCTCGTCGAGGCGGGCTCCGGCCGGACCCTCGGCACCCTCGACGACGCGCGGGCCTGGTTCGAGGGGCATCCCGGGGCGGTCTACCTCCACGCCGGGCAGACGTACGTCTCGCGCGAGCTCGATCCCGACCGCCACGTGATCGTCCTCGAGCGGGACGAGGTCGATCACTTCACCCAGGTCTACGCCCGCAAGGAGACCGAGATCCTCGAGCGGTTCGCCGAGCGGCCCCTCGGCCCGGGGCGCCTCGCCCACGGGCGGCTGCGGGTGACGACCTTCATCGAGGGGTACGCGAAGAAGCGGCTGTTCACCCAGGAGGAGATCTCCCGCCACCCCCTCGAGGCGCCGCCCCAGGTGCTGGAGACCACCGGCGCGTGGCTCGAGCTGCCGGAGGACCTGCTCGCCTGGCTGGTCGCCGAGGGGTACGACCCGGCCGGCAGCCTGCACGCCGTCGAGCACGCGGAGATCGGCCTGTTCCCGCTCCTCGCGATCTGCGACCGGTGGGACCTCGGGGGGATCTCCTACGCCCGGCACCCCCGGGTCGGGGGGCCGGCGATCTTCGTCTACGACGGGGTGCCCGGCGGGGTCGGCCTTGCCCGCACCGGGTACGAGCGGGCGGAGGAGCTGCTCGAGCGGACCCTGCGCCTCGTGACGGAATGCCCGTGCGAGGACGGGTGCCCGGCCTGCATCCACTCGCCGAAGTGCGGCTCGGGGAACCGTCCCCTCGACAAGGCGGGGGCGGCGGCGGTCCTCCGGGTGGCCCTCGGCGAGGTGGAGCTTCCCCGGCGGCCCGCGGCGGGGAAGGACGAGGTCGCGGCGGCCCTCTCCCGGCACCGGCGCGGGGTGCACGGGGGGGTCCGCGGCGGGGGGCCGCTGCCGGAGGGGTTCCTCGGGCCGGGCGAGGAGGCGACGGGCCGCACCGCGCCGGGCGTTCGGGTCGGCCCTGCCCGGGAGCCTGCGGCGCGAGGCGGGCCGCCGGGCGGCGGCCCTGCCGCCCCCCCGGGAACCCGTTCCCCCGGGGCCGCGCGCGCGTCCACCGGGGCCGCGGCGCCGGCCGTCGTCCTCCTCGAGGACGAGCCCTGGCCGGAGGGGCTCGCCCGGCCCGCGGAGCTGCTCCACCCGGAGGAGGGCCGCTGGCTCTTCTTCGACCTCGAGACCCTGCGCGGGGCCCGGGACGTCGGCGGGTGGGGGAACGTCCGGGAGATGGGCCTCGCCCTCGGGGTGGTGCTGGACGGCGAGACCGGCGCCTTCCGGACCTACTTCGAGGAGGACGCCGAGGAACTCGTCGAGGACCTGCTCGCCGCCGACCGGGTCGTCGGGTTCAACGTCGACCGGTTCGACCTCGCCGTCCTCGAGGCGTACGCCGGTGACCGCGTCCGGCGGGTCCGCACCCTCGACCTGCTCTCCGAGGTCCGGGCGCGCCTCGGCTTTCGCCTGTCGCTCGCCCACCTGGCGAAGGAGACGATCGGGGAGGGGAAGTCCGCCGACGGGCTCCAGTCCCTCGCCTGGGTGGCGGAGGGCCGGTTCGACCTGGTCGAGCGGTACTGCCGGGACGACGTCCGGATCACGGCGGCCCTCTGGGCCCACGGGCGCCAGGAGGGGTACGTCGTCTTCCGCTCGAAACGGACCGGCCAGCGGGCCCGGCTGCCGGTCGCCTGGTAGCGGCGACGGGGCCGCCCCGGCTTCCCGGGGGGGCGCGGGGATGGGGTATCCTCTTCCCTTTCCGGGGAGAGACGTCCTCCCGAGAGGTGCCCGATGAACGACCGGAAGCGACCCGACGAGACCCCCTTCCACAAGGAGGTTCGGGAGGGGAACTACAACCTGCGCTCGTTCCTCGTCCACGGCCGGCACCGGACCGGCCAGTGGGACTACGACCACCACGTCGTCCCGCCCCTCTCCAGCTCGGTGACCTACCGGCTGGACAGCGCCGAGCGTGGCGCGATGGGGTTCCAGGAGTTCGCCGACCCGGAGGAGCGGGAGTACCGCCGCCACCCGGTCTACATCTACGACCGGCTGGACGAGCCGACCCGGGCGATGCTCGAGGACCACCTGGCGATGGCCGAGGGGGCCGAGATGGCCCTCTGCTTCGCCACCGGCATGGCGGCGATCTCGGCGGCGTTCGGCGTGCTGCTCCGCCAGGGCGAGCACTTCGTCGCCCATCGCACCCTCTACGGTTGCACCTACAGCCTTCTGACCGGGTGGCTTCCCCGCTACGGGATCGAGGGGAGCTACGTCGACCTGACCGACCCCGCGGTCCTCGACGAGGTGATCCGGCCGGAGACCCGGGTCGTCTACTTCGAGACCCCGACGAACCCGATCCTCGAGGTGATCGACATCGAGGCCGTCGCGAGGGTCGTCGCGCGGCACAACGAGAACCGGTCGCCGGAGGAGAGGATCTGGACCGTCGTGGACAACACGTTCGCGACGCCCGCCGGCCAGCGGCCCCTCCGGCACGGGGCCGACCTGGTGGCCTATTCCCTCACCAAGAACGTCGGCGGCTTCGGCACCGACATGGGCGGCGTCGTCGCCGGGCCGGCCTCCCTCGAGAGCCAGCTGATCCTCTACCGCAAGGACTTCGGCGGCGTCCTCGCCCCCAAGTCGGCCTGGCCGACGCTGGTCTACGGCCTGCCTACCCTGAACATGCGGATCCATCGCCAGGCCGGGGTGGCGCGAAAGGTCGCCGACTTCCTCGCGGACCACCCGATGGTCGGCCGCGTCCACTACCCGGGCCGCGAGGACTTTCCCTGGAAGGAGATCGCCCGGAAGCAGATGCTCGACTTCGACGGCGAGTTCATGCCGGGGTTCATGATCTACTTCGAGCTCGCGGGAGAGCCGCGGGAGCGGTTCGAGCTGGCGAAGCGGTTCGTCGACGACGTGGCGGAGAACGCCTACACGATCACCCTCGCGGTCAGCCTGGGCCAGCTCCGGACCCTGATCGAGATGCCGGCGGCGATGACCCACGCGGTCGTCCCCGAGGACGCCAAGCTCGGCGCCGGGATCGATCCCGGCGGGATCCGGCTCTCGATCGGCATCGAGCACCCGGACGACATCATCCGCGACCTGGCGGCCTCGTTCGACCGCGTCGCCGGGAAGTGATCGATGCGCACCGCGTTCCCCGGGCCGAGCCTCGCCCTCGCCCTCGCCCTGGCGATTCCGGGCCTCGCGGGTTGCGGCCCGTCGGCCCCGCCGGCGGAGACGCCGCCGCCCGCGGAAGAGATGCCGTTCCTCTCGCCGGAGGAGGTCGCGGCGCGCCGCGCCGCGAAGGACGAGGAGTTCCGGACCGACCCGGACTCGCCGATCCGCGAGGACCTGCGGGCGTCGTTCCGGGGGCTCCGGTACTGGCCCTACGACCCGGCATGGCGGTTCGTCGTCAAGCTGCACCGGTGGCCCGAGGAGGTCCCGTTCATCGTGGTGACCACCTCGGGCAGGGAGCGGCCGGCGGCGAAGGTCGGCTACGTCGAGTTCGACCACGACGGGAAGCGCTGGCGGCTCCAGGTCTACCGGCTCAAGGACCTGCCGCCCGGCCACGAGGACGACCTGTTTCTCCCCTTCCGGGACGCCACGTCCGGGAAGGAGACCTACGTCGTCGGCCGCTACGTCGATCTGGCCCCCGGGCCGGACGACTGGTATGTTCTCGACTTCAACCTGGCCTACCATCCCCTCTGCGCCTACGGCAGGAAGATCTACGTCTGCCCGCGCACCCCGGAAGAGAACACGCTGCCCTTTCCCGTGCGCGCCGGGGAGAAGGGATGGGTGCATGCCGGGGATCCCTCGATTCCCGGCGCTGACGGGAGCGGCCGGCCCGGGCCGGCGGCCCCGGGAGGTGAGTGAGGCATGATTCCCGATCGACTGTTCGTCCTCGGGTACGAGGGCTCCCCGCGGGCCGAGGTCGGCCGCGTCCTCGCGGACCGGCTCGACCGCCCGTTCTTCGTGCTGGACGAGGTGATCGAGGCCTCGGCCCGGATGCCCCTCGTCGAGGTCCTGCGCAAGGAGGGGGACAGCGGCTTCCGGCAGCGCCAGCGCCGGGCCCTGGTCGCCGTCGCCACCGGCCCGCCGTCGATCTGCGTCCTCGGCACGCGGACGTTCCTCGACCGCGGCAACCGGCGGACGATGGAGCAGGCGGGGGTGACCGTCTTCGTCGACGCGTCCCTCGAGGAGTGCATCGCCGGCGCGATCGAGAAGGGCTCGCTCCGGGCCGACCCGGAGGGGCACGAGACCTTCATCAACCGGTACGAGACGTTCCGGCAGGAGTACGAGAAGGCGGACGTCGTCGTCGAGACCCTGGGCCGGACCCCGGACGAGATCGCCGACGAGATCCTCCAGCGCCTGGAGGACCGGGTCTGGACCGAGAAGCTCCGCTGACGGGGCCGGGAGGACCGCTGATGGCCCCGGGAGCGCGGCAGGGCTGGTTCGAGGCGGAGAGCTGGGGCCGCGTGCTCGGCCTGCTGACGGTCTTCACCGGCGTCCTGGTCGGGGGCCTGTGGATCGTCGCGCGCGTGGCGCCCGGGGCGATCCCGGTGGGGGCGATCCCGTTCTTCGACTACCTGGTGCCCTGGCGGCGGCCCCCCGGGGCGGACTTCCGGCAGATCGTCCGCCTCTGGAAGGTCTTCACGTGGACCCACCTGGCGGTGGCCGTGCTCCTGCTCCTGTCGGGCGGCCTCCTGCTGGCGCGGCGGCGGATGGCGCGCCTGCTGTGGCCGCTGACCGGCTGGGGCGGTCTCGTGCTGGCGATCGCGGCCCTCTGGCCCCGGGAGCACCTGCTGGGCATGATGAGCTTCGGCCTCGCCGCCCTGAAGAAGCAGGGGGCCGCGCCGGCCGACGCCACCCTGTGGGACCTGGTCGCGGCGACGGTGCCCTGGTGGGCGTTCGCCGGGGCGGTCGTCTTCTTCGTGCTGTGGGTCTTCCTGCTGGTGGCCGGGACGGTGCACCTGTTCCGCCGGGTCGACCTGTACGTTCGCTGAGCCCAGGAAAGGAGGCGTCATGTACGGCAAGCTGCGCGATTTCCTCCGGCAGGAGCTCGACGGGATCCGCGAGTCGGGCCTGTGGAAGACCGAGCGGATCATCGCGAGCCCCCAGGGGGCGGAGATCACCCTGGCCGACGGCCGGAAGGTGATCAACTTCTGCGCCAACAACTACCTCGGCCTTTCCGGGGCCTCCTGGCTGATCGAGGCGGCCCACCGCGTCCTCGACGAGCGGGGCTACGGGATGTCCTCCGTCCGCTTCATCTGCGGGACGCTCGACATCCACCGGGAGCTCGAGGAGAAGATCGCGAGGTTCCTGGGGCTGGACGACTCGATCCTCTACGCCGCCGCCTTCGACGCCAACGGCGGTGTCTTCGAGCCGCTGCTCGGCGAGCAGGACGCGATCATCACCGACCGGCTCAACCACGCGTCGATCATCGACGGCATCCGCCTGTGCAAGGCGAAGCGGTACATCTTCCAGCACGGCGACATGAACGACCTGGAGGCGAAGCTGAAGGAGGCGCAGGGAGCCCGCTTCCGGATGATCGCGACGGACGGCGTCTTCTCGATGGACGGCGACGTCGCCCCGCTCCCGGAGATCTGCGACCTCGCCGAGAAGTACGACGCCCTGGTCATGGTCGACGACTCCCATGCCACCGGCTTCGTCGGGAAGACCGGCCGCGGTACGCCGGAGTACTGGGGGGTCCAGGACCGGGTCGACATCGTGACCAGCACGCTCGGGAAGGCGCTCGGCGGGGCCTCCGGCGGCTTCATCGCCAGCCACCGGGAGATCGTCGACCTGATGCGGCAGCGTTCGCGGCCCTACCTGTTCTCGAACGCCCTCGCGCCGGTCGTCGTCGGCGCGTCGATCGCCGTGCTCGACCGGCTCTCCGAGACGACGGAGCTGCGGGACCGGCTGGAGAGCAACACGAAGTACTTCCGCGAGCAGATGACCGCCGCCGGCTTCGACATCAAGCCGGGGTGGCACCCGATCGTGCCGATCATGCTCTACGACGCGGTCCTCGCCCAGAAGATGGCCGACGACCTGCTCGAGGAGGGGATCTACGTGATCGGCTTCTTCTACCCGGTCGTGCCGAAGGGAGAGGCCCGGATCCGCGTCCAGGTCTCCGCCGCCCACGAGAAGGAGCACCTCGCCCGGGCGATCGAGGCCTTC
>Ga0256914_1000293_pt1 | contig 48239 bp, 47 predicted proteins | sample HulkmetaG_FD_191571 | JGI IMG/M metagenome (GOLD analysis project Ga0256914, IMG submission 191571) | Hydrothermal chimney microbial communities from Main Endeavour vent field at the Juan de Fuca Ridge, Pacific Ocean - Hulk | ecosystem: Environmental > Aquatic > Marine > Hydrothermal vents ...
GTAAGACCGAGCGTCATTCTCGAGGCCATGGCGGCTTCTCTGCCGGTAGTGGCGTCTGACATTCCAGGCAACAGGGAACTTGTCAGGCACAGACGGACAGGCTGTCTATTCCAGCCGGGAGACGTGAAAGGTCTGGCCCAGACACTGGCCCTTTTGTTGACAGACCATGAACTTGGCCAAAGGATGGGGGCAGAAGGACGAGCATGGATGGTACATCAGGGACTTACATGGAAAAGCACTGCCAGGCGTTATGCTGAGATTTACAAAAAAATCGTCTCTTCCAAGTAAGAGCCCTCCCTCAGCCTTTGAGGACTTTGGCATACCGTTCCCCGATCTTTTCTGGCATGAAATCCCTGGCTCTTGCAAGGCCTGCGCTCTTGAGCCGTTCTTGCAAATCACCATTTCTATATATCTTGAGCATGGCCTTTGTCAGGGCTTCCGGATTGTCTGGAGGAACAAGGAGGCCACACTTGCCATCCTGCAAAATTTCCCTCGGACCCGTCCTGCAGTCAGCAGCAACCACTGGGCATTGGCAAGACAAGGCTTCAGGTAGCACGTTGGGCCAGCCCTCGTATCTCGACGGATGAACAAGCATATTGGCTCTGAGCATGAGTGCCCTGGGCTCTGATGTCCATCCCATAAAAAAGACCTTATTCATGATCCCAAGCCTCTTGGCCATCTCTCTGAGTTTTGCCGCGTCTGGTCCGTCCCCTGCAAATACGAGATTCAAACGCGGCACCTCCCTGAGCAGATTCTTGAAGGCGTGCAGCGTGAGGTCCTGGCCCTTGGCGGCAATGTTGAGTCGTCCAACCTGCAGGATGAATGGAGGAGGTGCCTTTGTGGATGCGATGGATTCCACCTTGATTGGAGACGTGTCAATGGGGTTAGGGATGAAACACAGCCTGCAAGGGTCTATTCCGTAAGTGTGGGCTAGGATGGTGCAGATTTCTTCGGATACGCAAATTATCTTATCCGCTCGTTTGTAGGTACGACTGCTTGCCACCATTATCAGTTTGCCAAGAAGCCCTTTGTACTCGTACTGTTTCAAAGGATTTGTCCGCTGGGACAGAAAACACCTGTGGCCTGTGAAACCAGAGGCTAGAACGTTAATGATGTTAGCCTGCTCCATAAAACTCAAAACAGAATCGATTTGCAGTCGTCTGACCATTCTTGCCAGACGAGATACCTGCAAGGGAATGCGCAGGATGTGACGCAACGAGGAGTTGGTTCGAGGAGAAATGGCAACCACTTCCAATCCTTGGGGCAACTTGTGGACTTGCTCGTTGCTCAGGAGCACAGTCTTTAAGAAAAATTCCCTTGCCAGAACTGGAATCAGGATGGATGCTGTCTTTTCGGCACCGCCGCCTCCAAGGGATGGAATGAGAAATATCACCCTGTTGATGCGGCCATTTTCTTGATTGAATGAATTTATTTTAGCCGACATGCTTTTATGCAGGTGATCGGTCGGAACCCACCAGTCTTAGAAGGGATGTTTCATAGGAAGAAACCATGCTGCTTACGCTGAAATTTTTAACAATATGCCTCCGTGCCGCCCTTCCCATCTTTTTGCGATAGTCAGACTCAAAAGATAGAAGTTCCACCATAGCCTGTGCCAAGCCAGAAGGGTCTTTTGGTTCTACAAGCCTCCCACCTTGTCTGCCAATTATTTTACGGCTATCTCCAACGTCCGTGGCTGCGCATAATACCTCACAAGACAGGGATTCTGCAACCACATTTGGAAAACCTTCGCCAGTTGAGGCAGAACACGTTATCCATGAAGCGTTGTAGACAGATAAGACATCGTCTGTATGGTGGAGCCATGTGATTCTATCAGTTATCCCAAGGGAGTCTGCAAGTGCCTTCAGATCCCTGAAATAGTTCTCAGGTCCGCCACCGGCCATGAGAAAGTGCACTTTTGTCACTTGGTCTGAAAGTTCTTTTGCAGCCTGCAAGAAAGTCTCGTAACCTTTCATTGGATCTATTCTCCCAATTCGGCTCACAATTGGTATCGAGGTATTGAAGCCCAGCTTGGCAAGAAGTCTTTCCCCAAGCCCGGAAACCTTTCTGAAGAAAGTGGTGTCTATACCGTTGGGAATTACGGTGATCTTGTCTCTTTTGTAGCCTTGATTTCCGTGATGCTCCTTGCCTGCCCATGAGTTGGATACAATTAGGTCTGCTAAGGGAGAGAGCCGAGCGTTAAGCCTGTAAATCATGCCAGAAAAGGCACTGAATCTGCTGAAATCCATATTGGATGCCCTAAGTCCCCAGACGACCTTGGAACCTTTGTGTAATCTTGCCATAAGTAGAGCCAAGGTACATGCGTCGCCCATGAGTCCGAATATTATATTGGGCTTGTAAACAGTCACAATTTTTCTCAGTCGAAACAACAGTCTGGCCAGGTCCAGCCTGCCCCTAAGGTTCAAACAGTTATACTCAACGCCGTGGATGGCCTTGACCCTTTCCTCCCACTGTCCTCCAGAGTAGTAGGTGACAACCACAGGCAGAAATTTTTTCTTGTTTATGTGCTCAAGCAGGAGAAGGAGTTGCCTTTCAGCGCCACCTGCTTCCAAGCTGCCCAGAATGAAAAGGATTCTTATGCGCCCCATTTTTCCAGCCAGGCCTGGAACATAAGTATGTTCCAAAGGGTGTATTGGTGGTTGTATTTGCCTGAAAGGTGCTGTTGCCAAAGGGTATTTACCACGTCGGGTTCTAAAAGACCTTCGCGACGTAGTCTATCCGGGTTCAACAGGTAGTTTGCCCACTGCTTCAAGGGACCTCGCAGCCATTTCCCCAGGGGAACGGCAAAGCCCATCTTGGGCCTTTCAACCAGGTGTTGGGGCACATATTTGTAGAGCACTTGTCTCAGCACCCATTTGCCAACGCCGTCCTTGCATTTAGCCCAAGCTGGTAGTTTGAAGGAAAGCTCCGCCACTCTGTGATCCAATATGGGCACCCGGGCCTCCAAGGCCACGGCCATACTGGCTCTATCCACCTTGGTGAGGATATCGTCTGGCAAGTATGTGATTATATCAAGAAGAGACATCATCTCGTGCTTGTCTTCAGGAAGATTTTCTAACCGATAAAAGGCTGGAGCGATCATATCGTGGCCTGGGCACAGGTTCCCGTATGGAAGTATGTGACTGTTGGCAATGCCGTAAAAATTGGAAAATTCCTTGGCACCCAAAAGTTCGCATATCCTAGTGCTTATGCGTCTTAACGGGCCTTCTGCATGGTAACGGGATGCAATTGGCCTGATGACTGGCCAAAGCAGGTCTAGTATGACGTCTGGCACGGAGCCGAGGAGCAACTGGCCGAGTTTTTTCATTCTGTGGGGTATCGGTTCCAGAAGCCTCCATACCTTCAAAGTCCTTTGGTATCTTTGGTAACCCCAAAAGAGTTCGTCTCCCCCATCACCAGATAGGGCAACAGTGACATGGGTCCTGGTTAGTTTTGAGATGAGATATGTTGGTATCTGAGAGGAGTCGGCAAAGGGCTCATCCCAAATATTTGGCAGCTCAGTCACCAGCTCGAGGGCATGTTTTGGTTCTACATAGAGTTCGGTATGGTCTGTTCCTAGGTGGGTCGCAATGGCTTTGGCGTACGGCGCCTCGTCGTAATCTGCGTCTCCAAAGCCTATAGTGAAGGTCTTGACCGGTTTGTTGCTGGTTGCCTGCATGAGTGCTGTCACCATAGAGGAGTCGACTCCACCGGAGAGAAAGGCGCCAAGTGGAACATGGCTGATAAGCCGCACTTTCACGGCTTCCAGAAGTGCCTCTTCCACTAAAATTACGGCCTCTTCTTCCGAGATAGATAGCCTGTTCTTTGCACCTTCTGACCATGCCTGGGTTGCAGACCAGTAGTGAAATGATTCAGTCTGTCTGGAATCAAGGTTCTTGGGCGATATTGTGATTACCTGCCCGGGAAGGACCTTGAAGACATCTTTGTAGATGGTGTATGGGGCAGGGATATAGTTGTGCCTGAAAAACATTCCAAGTGTATCCAGATTGATATCGTTCCTGAAACCCGGATAGGCATGAAAGGCCTTTAATTCCGAGCCGAAAAGAAATGCTCCATCCGAGGAGTTCCAGCCGTAGAAAAGGGGTTTTATTCCCAACCGGTCCCGTACTAGATGAAGTTTTTTCTTGTCTGCATCCCACAGTGCAAAGGCAAACATGCCTATGAATTTGGAAACAGCCTCCATGCCCCATTCAACTATAGAGGCCAGCAACACCTCAGTGTCACAGTCGCTTTCGAAGAAGTGGCCCCGTGCCTCTAGTTCTTTTCTGATGGATAGATAGTTGTAGATTTCACCATTGTAGACCACGACGAAACGATCGTTCCTGGAAGTCATGGGCTGTCTGCCTGCCTCGGTCAGATCCAGGATAGCGAGCCGTCTGTGACCAAGGGCCACGCCTGCCTCTTGATCGTCCCATACACCTCCTCCATCTGGCCCCCTGTGACGCAGGGAAGAGGTCATTGCCCGTGCTACATCTGGAAGGTCTGTAATGCCAAAACCTGACTTTCTCACTATGAGGCCCGCTATTCCACACATAATCCTTCCATGTAATTACAAGTTCTTCATCAATTCATGGCAGTTTACTCTATCAGGCTGGCAAAAAGTTGTGCAAGCTTCTTGGAAATTACACGACTGTCAAATCGCTCAATCACTAGAGCTCTGCCATTTTGGCCCAATTTTTGGGCCAGTTCCCTGTTCTTGAAAAGAAAATCAAGGGCATCTGTCCAATCGTCCTGTGACTTGGGGCCAAGCCCGACTTCCTTCATGGAAAGAACATCCCTGTTCATTCCAACCGGTGATGCAACCACTGGTATCCCACATGCCATATACTGTAACATCTTGAAGCTGCATTTTCCCCTGGTCCATTCGTCGTCTGCAAGGGGCATTATTCCCACATCCATTGACTGTATGGCTTCTACTTCCATATCCTCAGACCACTGCACGAAGTGGACCTTTTCAGAAGGAAGTGAATCAAAAGAGGGCATGGTGTTTGAGACCACCAGCAGTCTGGTATCGGTATATCTTTTCAAGAAATTTCCTAGGGCCTTTTGGATTTCATAGAGATATACCAGGTTCCCAGAGGTTCCTATCCACCCGACAGTGAAGCGCCTTGGTCTTAGTTGCGGAGTTGTCTTCCTCAGGGGTACAAACTTTGTGGTATCCACTCCTGTTGGAACTACGCTGACCCGCGGGTTGTATTTCGAGAACCAATCGGCAAGATAATTGTTGCCTGCAATAATGATCGAGGCCTCTTTTACAAGGAAACAGTTGTCCTTTGCCAGGCCTTTGTTTGTGAGCCATATGGCATCGTCCACGTCTAAGGCAAAAGGAATCCTGACAAATTTTTCCATGCTGAGAAACCCAGGTATCATCTCCCTTTGTAGCCAAGCTATCTGGAACATGTAAGAACTCAAAGCATGGGAGAGCCGTTCGGCAAATGTTCCAGGCAAGAGGGCAAGCCCTAGGGGCTTTCGCAAAATACCAGGCCAAGACTGAAAAGAAGGAGGCAAGACACATTTGGGGAAGAATTCGGTCACCTCTATTCCACGTCTTGCAAGATAGGGGATGTTTTGTCGTACCCGATATCTGGCAGACGGTACGGCTCTACCTTGTGTGAATGCAGCGATCTTCATTTATCCTTTGGGTCTAGCCCAGACTGTCATGCGCCCTGTTTGTCCCAAGAGACCGAGGATGAGTCCAAGGGGATAGAGGGCGGCGTTCAGAAGACCAGCCTTTTCCGGCAGTTTTATAAGCGCCTCTGCCATTTTTTCATATTTATAGTCTTGCATCAGGTGCCCCAGGCTTGCAAACAGATTGGTCAATGTCCTGTGGTGATGAATTTTTTTCATTTCCCAGCCAGCCTTATCAAGTACCAAGCCAATGGTTTTAGGTGTAAAGTGATAGAGGTGACAAGGCAATTGTAGTGCATACCATCTGTCCTTGAAGATGGTAAATTCAAAGGATCCGGCATTTGGTACCGAGATTACCAGCCAGCCATCTGGCTTGATCCAGCTTCTCAATTTTTTCAATGCCAGGATTGGCTCGTGGAGATGTTCCAAGACCATCCAGCCCACTATCAAATCGAAAGTAGAGGCAGGAGCAGGGGCCTTTTCCACAGGACCTCGAAAGATTTTGTAGCCAAGCCTTGCAGCCGCCTCTGCTGCCGAAGGCGAAAACTCGATTCCCTCGACTGTCCATCCTCTTACAGCCATTTTGTGGAGAAAGGCGCCTGATGCACAGCCGATTTCAAGCATCCGTCCAGGTGGCATCTTTGGAAGCCTAGTGGTGTTGAACTCCAGCACTCTGGTATAAATCGGCCTGAGCACCTTCTTGATCCATTCCTTTTCTTGGGAGCTGTTTGTAGAAACCCTGGTGCCCAGATAAGGCCCATAGTCCTCGGGATAGTAAAGGCCAATGGAATCCTGTGTGGGGCGGGGGTTGGTTCGCATCAGGCCACAACTTTTGCAGCGAACCACTGCGAATCGTCCTGGTAGTGCGTGGATACGATCTCTGCCAACCAAAACGGGTTCATCGTCCCTTGGACATCCGAGTGGACATCCAGTGTCTTCAAGAATCACTTTGTTCATTCGTCAGATACCGTCTTCTAAACACATAGAATTGCAACAGGAAGTTGGCAAGATAATACACGCTGGTTACCAAGGCCAATCCCGTGGTCTTCCAATAGAAGAATCCTGCCACCTTGCATGGTATATAGATGGTGTAGGTTACCATGGAAATCTTAGTTGGAGTCTTGGTATCGCCACAGGCATAAAATGCAACAGATGAGATTTGCCCAAGGAGCCCGCCAAGCAGGAAACCTCCAAGGGTCACGAGTATCCACCATAGCTCTACCACATTGTCAGGCGAAAACTTGCCCATGACCACGAAGAGCATGAGCAGGTGCTTGCCAAAGAGGGCAACTATCAAAAGGGCTACAAGTCCCAGCGAGCAGACTATTGTAAGCCTTGAAAAATAGAGCCTCTTCAGTGGAGAGAGGGCCTTTTTTGAATAGAGGTTGCTTATTTGAGGGACAGTCGGGGCAGCTATGGCCTTGTTCAGTACTTGGCAGAATGCCCCGTAGATTTGTTGAGCAAAATAGTATAGTGAAAGGTTCCCGCTAGGCGCCATTGAAAGCAGCATACGCTCCACCAGCGGATCTGTCTTATAATAGGTGGTGCCTGCTAGGAGAGGGACGAGGCGTTTCCATGTTTGTCTTATGATTGGTGTGTCAAAGCGGGGCATTCTTGGCGTTCCCATGCCTGGGAGCAGTAGGATCGTCTGCATGACGAGTCTGAAAAGAGAAAGCCAGGCAGCAGCTAGAATTCCGAATCTTGGAAGGCTCCAGACTAGAAGAACAAGGGAGGTCAAGGCCGAGACCATGGGCACGAATTCCGCCCAGACGAATTTTTGCCTGGCATGGTAGGATGCCCATTGAACGGCATTTACAGCGGACAAGACCAGAGCAAACAACTGGATGCGTGTCAATTTTATGGCGAGTTTCAGGGTAGGACCCTTGAACCCAGGAAACATGACAGGGACCCAGAATCTTGCCAGCAAAAAGAGCATCGTTGTCAAGGCGGAAAAGAGCATAAACACCACGAAGAAAATGGTCCAAGCGTCTTGACTGATCTTTTCTTCAGGCTGTATAGCCAGAACAGGAACCAAGACGTGCATGAGAGAACTGCTTACCATGGTGAGAATAAGCTGGGGCACTGTAAAGCTGGCAAAAAAGGCGTCGGTTTCAGCTCCTGCCCCAAGGGTACCCAGCACGAACCATTGAAAGAAAAAGGCGGCAACTATGGATGTGGCAGAGAATAAGGAGAGAAATAGTCCCTGTTTCAAATGATGATTCAATGTCCTATTGCCCCTGGCATGTCGAGTTTCTCCATTGAATCTGTAGATTAGCACAAAATACTACAGTCTTCCTATGAAAATACCTTCCCTAAGCGCCTTTTGCCATCCATACTATTTTGTATATCGTTTTTTTTGATGAACTTATAAAGCGCCATCTATCTTATATACCGACTGCTGAAGCAGTTGCTAGCCTCTCTTCTTGCACTACCTATTGGTAAAAAGATGGAGTATCTCGAAATAAAATTTTTGTTTTTAGAGGCAGCTTGAGATTCCAAAAAGATTAGCAGAAGCAGGCAAGAAAAATGTTAAAAGTTGTATAGGGGACCGAACAGTTCAAGTTTGTAGAGATGTTCTGCATTCTAAGGCCTTTTTTAGGGTCATCTTATCTGCATACTTCAGGTCTGTGCCCATAGGAATACCACAGGCAATCCTGGTAACCTGAACGTCTTTGTCCTTTAGGGTGTCTATTAGATAACTTGCTGTGGCCTCACCTGCTGCTGTGCTGCTAGTGGCAATAATTACTTCTTTTATGGATTCTTTTTCTATTCTGTCTATCAGCTCTTTTATTTTCAATTCATCTGGACCTATACCCTCCCTTGGGGAAAGCACTCCCTGCAATACGTGATAGAGTCCTTTGTAAGAACCAGTTTTTTCTATAGCCACCACATCGCCTGGTTCTTCTACCACACATACAATGTCTTGATTGCGCTCAGAAGCCTGGCAAATCTTGCAGGGATCCTCCTGTGAGAATGTAAAACAGCGGGAACATATGCCAATCTTGTCATGTAGCTCTATAATAGAAGTGCCTAGCTCCCTTGCAACAGAATGTGGCCAGCGCAAGATCTGGAGCGCCATTCTCGTTGCGCTCTTTTCACCCACTCCTGGGAAACGCATAAGGTTCTTTATCAGCCTTTCAAGGGCTGGGGGAATGGCCTGTACCACTAAGCGTTCACCTAAAAAAGTCCTGGCATCTTTAGTCCACCGGTGAGCTTGGCCATTTCTGTCTCCACCATTTCTTTTGAACGAGCAAGGGCCTCGTTTACTGCTGCAACTATCAAATCTTGAAGCATTTCCACATCATCTGGGTCAACCACCTCTTTTTCAATAGTCAGCGAAACAATCTCTGGCTTGCCATTTGCCACAGCCTTGACCATGCCTCCACCAACACTGACTTCTATAGTCTTTTTGGCAAGCTCTTCTTGGGTTTTAGCTATTTTATTCTGAAGGATTTGGGCCTGACGCATCATCTCTTTCATGTTTGGATTCATATTTCCAGCTCCTTTTTCTTTTTCTTCCCATTATAAATGGTAACACCACTAATTCTTGCTTGAAAGATGTTTATCGTCTCTTGAACCAGGGGATTTTTAAGAAGTTCATTCCTTGGATTTGACCTCGGGATAGAATCGTTTTCATTATTTGTTATGCAAGAAGAGCCATTATCAACTTCGTCTTGCATCTCAAAGACTATCTGGAGAGAGTTTCTGAAAAAGCGCGATGCAAGGGTGTTTATCTGGTTGGCCTTGTCTTTAGAGCACAACATTTCTCCCTTGAAATCCCTGGAACACAAGACTTTCAAACATCCCTTTTTTTGAGTCTTTACTTCGATACAAGAGGCGAGGATAGCCCCAAGTCCAGGATCATTTTCTTCTACAAAGCTTACAAACTGTGGCCACAAAGATTCGTAGCCTGCCTGAGAGCCATCTTCTGGATCTAGGTTTTCATCTTGTTGAGCACCCGATGATGTATTTTGTTCTTTTGAATCTAAATGACTCTCTTTATCAAGCACTAGCCTTTCAAGGCTATCCAATACCTCTTCTATTTCTATGAATTGCCCAAGACTACATATTTTCATAAAGAGGATTTCTAGGCTAATCCGCGGAGTAAGGCTCCTGTGGATTTCATCCAAATTTTCAGAGACCATATCCATGGCCTGCAAAATGGCAAAAAAGGGAATCTCAGAAAAATCCTGCAACAACTTCTTGATACGCTCGGATGAAAGCCTGGTCAAAGAACAGGCAGCCTTCCTGTTCACACTTTTTATTACTGCAAGGTCTCTCAAAAACTTCAGCAGGTCTTGAACAAGTCTTTGCAGATCCACTCCTAGGCCATAAACCCGGCCCAAGATATTCAGGGCCCTTTCAATATCAGATCTCAGCAAGGCCTTGGCAAGCCCTTCTATGGTGTCAATGCCTGCAATGCCAAGGGCTTGGCACACTTCCTCGTAATTCCTGGCACCATAGGCAACTATCTGGTCTAGAAGACTCAGGCTGTCTCTAACGCTTCCCTTGGCCTGACAGGCAAGGAGAAGGGTTACTTCTTTTGGAAGGCCTAGCCCTTCCCTTTCAACTATGTTGTTAAGATGCTTCTGCAAGACCGATTCTGAAAGGCGCCTAAACTCATAATGTTGACACCGGGAACGAATGGTTTCCGGAATTTTTCTCGGCTCTGTTGTGGCGAATATGAAATATGCATGTGCAGGAGGCTCTTCAAGAGTCTTAAGAAGGGCGTTGAAGGCTTCATTAGTAAGCATATGCACTTCGTCAATTATATATATTCTATATCTGCATAATACAGGCTGAAAACGGATTTCTTCTCTGAGCTGCCTTATTTCATCGATACCCCTGTTTGATGCCCCATCTATTTCGTTTACATCTACACAACTTCCAGCAGTAATCTGTTTGCAAATGTCGCAATCGTTGCACGGGTTTGAAGCCGGGCCTTTATCACAATTTAGGGACTTGGCAAGTATCCTTGCAACAGAGGTCTTGCCAACGCCTCTGGGACCGCTAAATATCAAGGCATGGGCTACCCTGTCAGAGGATAAGGCATTTTGCAGGGCCCTTGTTACATGACTCTGGCCAATAACCTCTTCAAAAGACTGAGGCCTCCATTTTCGAGCCAGTACCAAATAAGACATGACTAGGGATGAATTAATAAAAAAGATGATAGCCAGGCACCCCTGCGGCACACGAAGGGTCCCACTACCGTTGCTTCCTTCCGGACCTGGCGGGGTTCGCGGGATTTCGTTGCGCAGGACCCGGCTATCAAAAGGTATCCAGTTTGTGGCGGAGAGGGAGGGATTCGAACCCTCGGTGCGCTGTTAACGCACACACGATTTCCAATCGTGCCCCTTCGGCCGCTCGGGCACCTCTCCATAAACATATTCAAAATAGGTTCACTCTTATACACTTTCAAGGCCCATTGAGTCAACAAAATAAAATGAGTGGCGGAGAGGGTGGGATTCGAACCCACGGTACGCCTTTTGGGCGTACAGACGATTTCGAGTCGTCCCCGTTATGACCGCTTCGGTACCTCTCCACCGCGGTAGAAACAACATTATGTAGTGCAAGTTTCAACAAGAAGATAGCAAATGAGAGGATTTAAGGCAAGAAAGGCAATGACTGCCTAAATAACCTTTTCAATCTCGTCTTTTTAAAATAGGATTAGCTCTCTGATGCTTGCCAAGTGCAGGCAATCCCTATCAAAAGCAAGGAGGAAAAAGATTGAGCGAAGTCATAAACAAGGAACTTTTAGACATAATTGCCTGTCCAAAGTGCAAAGGTGACGTCTCGCTCAGTAAAAAGGGCGATGCTCTAATTTGCCATAAATGTTCTTTGGTCTATGAGATCAGAGAAGGCATCCCCGTCATGCTTATTGACGAGGCCATAACCTTGAAAGAGTATCAAGCGAAAAAAGATGAATAACGACACTGTAAGGCAGCGGCTCCTTCAGGCTGTGGAGGCCTTTGCTGCCAGAAAGATACTGGTAATTGGAGACATAATGCTGGATCAGTTCGTTTGGGGAGAAGTCAGCAGGATCTCTCCCGAAGCCCCGGTGCCAGTAGTTCAGGTTGAGAAGGAGTCTTTTTTGCTTGGTGGCGCTGCAAATGTGGCGAACAACCTCAGAAGCCTTGACGCTAAAGTCTATTTGTCTGGTGTTATCGGCAGTGATGGATTTGGTCAAACCGTGCATTCTCTTTGTGCTCAAAAGAAAATTGATACCTCCGCACTGATTACAGACCACAACAGGCCAACAACCTTGAAAACAAGGATTGTAGCAAGGGGGCAACAGGTGGTGCGGGTCGACCGGGAAAGACCTGCACCTCTGGATTCCGACACTGCAACCGCTATAAAGCACAGCCTGACAAAAGCCCTTGCCAACTGTGATGCTGTGATTGTTTCGGATTATAATAAGGGAGTGATCTGTAAAGCAATCATGGATCTCATCGTAGGCCTTGCCAAAGAGAACGCCATACCGACCTTGGTGGACCCGAAACCTGTAAATGCATCTCTTTATAGGGGAGTCAATGTCATAACCCCAAATCTCAAAGAGGCAGAAGATATTGCTGCATTGCATGCCCAAAGCGATACAGATCTTGAAAGGTCCGCCAGAACAATGGCCGAAAGACTAGAACTTGAGATAGTGCTTATTACAAGGGGGGCAGAGGGAATGGCCCTTTGGCAACAAGACAAGGGGCTCTTCACGATTCCTACCATGGCCAGAGAGGTATTTGACGTTACAGGAGCAGGAGATACGGTCATAAGCCTTATGGCATTGGGGCTTGTAAGTGGTTTGTCTCCCTGTGAATCGGCTCTTATAGCTAATCTTGCCGCAGGCATTGTGGTTGGCAAGATAGGAACTGCAACAGTAACCAGGGAAGAACTTGAACAGGCCATCGCACAGGTAGCTATTGATTCCCTGTATACCTAAAAAATGGCAAGAAAAGATTTAAAAACACCGTCTAAGGCGCTACTTGTATCTGGAATCATTTATTCGCCAGAGGTGGAGTTGAATGATATACTGTCTACCCTTAATGCCACCTTTGGGGATATTCTTTTAAAGGCAGGTCCTGTGGATTTTACATGGACTAGATACTACGAAAGAGAGATGGGACAAGGACTCAAACGATATTTTGTGGCCTTTGATGAACTTGTGAATCAAGACAGTTTGCCGTTTGTCAAGCTTAAGGCAATGGCTCTAGAAGATAACTGGACGCTAAAAGGTGGGCGCAGGGTAAACATTGATCCTGGGATACTCACTCTAGAAAGGCTTGTTCTTGCAACCACCAAGAACTTTACGCACAGGGTTTATCTTGGGCATGGCATATATGCAGACCTGACACTTGTATATCAAAAGGGAAATTTTTCTGTGCTTCCATGGACTTATCCTGACTATCGTTCACAGTTTGCCATGGATTTTTTAACAAGGGCCAGAAAGAAATACCTTGCAACAATAAAAAGAGAAAGGGGTTAAATCGTGCTTAGGAGCATGACTACATTTGCCAAAAAAGAGGCCTCTGGGCCAGACTGGAGCCTTAGCCTAGAATTAAAATCAGTAAACTCAAGATATTTTGATTTTCACTTAAAGGCATCAAGAGAATTTGTGGCCCTTGAAGATCGCATCAGAAGACTCTTAAAAGAAAAATTAGTCAGGGGAAGGGTTGATCTATTTATCCAGTACGAGTCTTTTGATGAAATACCTGTCTCCTTTGAGCCAAAGCCGGCTATGGCCAGGGGTTATTTGGAGGCTGTACATAAACTTGCCAAGGATGTAAATCTAGAACCTGATTTAAAGATGCCAGAGTTGCTTATGCTTTTGCGCGATGTTGTAGTTGCCAAGGAAGAGCAGATGGATATAGATACCTTATGGAACCGCTTAAGGCCTCCCCTTGAAGACTTAGTGGAGGCAGCCCTTGAAATGTCTCAAAAGGAGGGCAAAGCTACAGAGAAGGATATTATTAAAAGGATCCAGCACATAGAGGAACTGGCAGGAAAAATAGAGACTAGGGCGAGACAAAATCTAAAGGAACAACAGGAAAGGCTAAAAGAGAGGATACTTTCCAGGTTGAAGGAGTTGCCTCTTGATGAGCAAAGGCTTATACAAGAAGCGGCAATTATGGCTGATAGGCTTGATATCAACGAAGAGCTTGTCCGCCTTGGGAGTCATATTAGCCAGTTTTATAAATATCTTGAAATTGACGAACAAATAGGAAGGAAATTGGATTTTTTGCTTCAAGAGATATTCAGGGAGGTAAACACAATAGCTTCCAAGTCTTCGGATTCTTCAATCTCGCATTTGGTGGTTGAAATGAAGTCAGAGATTGAAAAAATCCGTGAGCAGTTACAAAATATTGTGTAGCAGGAAAAAAGGGGTAATATGATTTATTAAAATTTTGTAAGCACGAATTTTTATGCACACATTCACAAACAAGAGGTAAATTATTATGAGCTGTAAATGTAAACTCTTGAATATAGGCTTTGGCAATACAGTGGTAGCAGAGCGAGTGGTAGCCATAGTGAATCCCTCATCCGCTCCAATGAAAAGGCTTAGAGAAGAGGCAAAACAAAACAGTAAGCTAATAGATGCCACCCAAGGCAGACGCACCAGGTCAATAGTCATAACGGACTCGAATCATGTCATCCTCTCTGCGATTCAGGCCGAGACCATTTCCCAAAGGCTAAGCTCGGATTTGCTCAGCAAGGCCGAGGAATCTGATTAAGCAGGCGGATTCCAAATGGACAGAGGGGATCTATTTATTATTTCAGCCCCTTCTGGGACTGGCAAGACAACATTGTGTTCTATGGTGATCGAGGAACTAGAAAATATTTCCTTTTCTGTCTCTCATACTACCAGATCCCCGCGTCCAGGAGAGGTAAACGGGAAGGACTATTACTTTATATCTGAGCAGGAGTTTGAACGGCTAGTGGCTGAAGACGCCTTTTTGGAATGGGCCAGAGTGCATGGTAACTTTTATGGCACCCACAGAGGGTATGTCATGGAAAAACTGGCTCAAGGCGTTGATGTAATACTGGATATAGATGTACAGGGTGCCAAACAGGTCAAAAAAAAACTGCCAAGTGCCATAACCATATTTATTTTGCCTCCATCATGGCAGGCCCTTGAAGAGCGGCTACTAAAACGGGGCAGCGAAGATATGGAGAAGATAAAACTAAGACTCCAAAATGCCATGAAGGAAATAGAAGAGGTGACAAATTACCACTATGCTGTGGTAAATGATCAGCTTCTAAAGGCCCTGCAAGAATTGAAAACAATAATATTGGCTGAAAGGAGCAAAACGAGAAGGGTTTTGGCAAGCAGAATAGACATGGCTGCCCTAAAACCGAGGCCGGATTCCTGGGTCCTTTCTTAGGCGGAGATACAGTTGCCAGATTACCTCCTGATATGGGGCATACATCCGGTAGAAGAGGCTATTAAGACAAGACCTGAATTTGTAAAACAGATAGAAATTCTGCCTAGTTTTGGCCGCAAGAAAAGCCAAAGGGGTCTTTTGGAGCTTCTCTACAACCAAGGTCTGCAAGCCTCCCGGAGGGCTGACTTTCACAAATATAATCTGCCAAAGGGGGCTGTACACCAGGGTGTATGTGCCAAGGTAAAAGTCTTTTGGGAGACAAGCCTCGAAGAGATAATAAGGCGCTGCTTATCTTTGGGCCAGAGCATTGTAGCTTGCGACCAAATAGAAGATCCGCAAAATCTTGGGGCCCTTATTAGAGCTGCTGTTGCCTTTGAAGTATCTGGCATTGTAATACCTAAAAGACAAAATGCCTCTATCAACGGGACAGTGGTAAAGGCATCATCTGGTGCAGTATTTCACGCCCAAATATGCACCAAAGGCCTTGCTGTGGCCATTAAGGCAATAAAGCAAGAGAGGATTCCAATAGTTGGCTTGGATTCCCGTGGAGCTATACCGATCTATAAACTTGATATAAAAGGGCCAGTATGTCTAATATTAGGGTCGGAATCCAAGGGGATACGAAAAAATATACGCAAAATGACAGATGTTCTAGGAGTGATACCAATAAACCCTGTCTTAGATTCCCTAAATGTATCAAATGCAGCATCTGTTGCCCTTTATGAATTCAAGAGGAAAAAGCTCTGTGACTAAATGGGCTGGCTAGAATTTTACCGTACAGTTACAACTCCTATAGGTCTAGTTGTCATACCTGTCATACGTTTTTTTGAAAAGAGATCCAGCGATCCCTCTGCATGGCGTCAAAGAAGAGGGCTTCTTCCTGAAACTGTATTAAAACAGGCTCCTTTTGACCTATGGATACATGGTGCATCTGTTGGAGAGATGACGGCAGTCAAGGCAATAGTAGACCAGATTATGAAAATGAGACCTTCTACCAAGGTGTTGGTTTCCTCCTTCACTCCGGCAGGCGTACTTCAGGCCCGAAAAATTTTTGCCCACAATATCCCGACGATACACCTTCCTATTGATTATCCAAAGGCTACACGATTGGTATCGTCTGCACTTTCACCAAAGGTTTTCTGCACAGTAGAAACAGAACTATGGCCCAATCTCCTCCTTAGCCTTAGAGAGACGGGAAGCAGGCTTTTACTGTTAAACGGTAGGATTTCTGGACGTTCCTTTAACTCCTATAAAAGGATTCGTTTCCTCTTGAAGGAGCTGCTTGGTTCCTTTGATTTTATCTGCACAATTACGAACGCGGACAGGGAGAGGCTAATTTGTCTTGGTGCAAAGACAAAAAGACTCAAGATATGTGGAAATGCAAAATATGAAGATATGCTTATTAAGGCAGATCCCCAAAAGGCTAAGGCCGTTGGTCAAAAACTAGGACTTGCGCAGATTGACAGACCTGTCATAGTGGCAGGGAGTATCAGGGCCAATGAATATAGAGATGTATACCAGGCCAGTATACGTTTAAGGCGGGACGGCCTGGAGCCATTTATCGTACTTGTTCCAAGGCATCTTGAAAGGACAAAACAAATAAAGGCGTACCTGGAGGCCAAAGGGGAAACTTTTCAACTGTCCAGTCAAGTCTTATCAAGCAGACTTCCAACAATTGCCTACAAACACTGTTCTTTTCTGATAATTGATCAAATTGGTTTGTTGTTTTGGCTTTACCATTACTGCCATGTAGCCTTTGTAGGAGGGTCTATCGCACCCCTTGGCGGCCAGAATATAATGGAGCCTGCAGCTTGGGGGAAACCAGTAATTTTTGGTCCCTTCGTAGACAACTTCCAGGAAGCTGCAGACTTGCTTATTCAGCAAGGGGGTGGCCGGATGGTTAGAAATAGCGATGATCTCTACCTGGAATTAAAAAGAATTTTAGTTAATCAAAACCTTCGTAAAGGGGCTGGCAAGATGGCAAAAAAAACTCTAGAGATGTTGGGCAAAGGGGCGGCTTCTATCCAGGCCCAAAAGATATTGGAATTCCTTTGTGAATGAAATTCATGAATGGTAAGGGCTTCTAACGGATTTTCTGCCAGAAACCCTTACTTTTTAAGGAACCTGGTCCATGACTGTTTAAAGAGCTGATTGTATCGGCTAGGAGCGGTCCAGATTAATGTTTCCCTGGGGCAAGGGGTTTCCCCCTTCGTTCATAAGTAATATACGCCTCTAGGGCTATCATCTTGGGATCATCTAGTTTGAGCGGTTCTCCTTCAAGGGGATTTTGTATGCACCAGTTGATCATGTCTCTAAGTGCGACCACCTTGCCAATCTGTTTCTGGAATTTGGGATAGGTCTCCGGGTGAGTATTTGAGGCATTTGGATGACACATGTCGCAGGAAACCTTGTTGGTTCCAAGGGCACTGTGAAATAACCTGTCTCCCTCTTTTACAACGGTCATAAATTCCTTATTCCATTTTTCCAGGTCCTTCTGGGTGAATTCATCTGAAATGGCCAAATTGCCAATTCCAATAAAGAATACCAAGCTGATTAATGATAGTAGTTTTTTCATGTCTATTGTCTCCTTTTAATAGTGTTGCTGAGGTGGAATCCGCCTTTCAGGATTTTGGTATTCGATATCAACTGGGTAACCGAGTTTTTTATCGTATCTGATTACACGATCCCTGTTCTCCCACAGCTTGTAATGATTGGTTACCCGGCCATCTTCAAGGTTAAGGACAGACCAGCCTGTTGCATCCCTCTCATGGAAAGGATCGGCCCTGTTCATAAACACAGTAATCTTGGGAACTAGGTTGGGTTTCTGGATATAGCTTGGTGGATAGGGCCATGGCCAAGCCGTAGACATCATTGCCTGAAAGGTGATATTACCTATCTGATTATAAAGAATCTGGTGTACGTGGCCATGAAGGACAGTGACCTTTTCAAAGGGCTGAAGTAACGCCTGCACCTTTTCTGCATCATCTGTCCAGAAGTTCCAGGGTTTGAAAATCTTGTAGAGAGGTGAATGAGACATGACTACTACCGGCGTCTCCTTAGATATTTTAGACAGGTCCTTTCTCAACCATTCGAGCTGTGTGTTTCCTACCATGAACGGGGAACCTTCTGGATTGTCAAGGCGCGCCATGTTGTTCATCCGTTCTTCAGGGCTTTTCCATCTATTCATCCAGGTGTTGTAGGTGAGTATCGAATTGAGCACCACGAAGTGGATGCCCTTATGATTAAAGCTGTAGGTGGTCTTTGAAATCTTGTCTTCCCAGAACCTTCCAAGGTCAAGATAATAGTCGTGCTCACCTATGACCCATCTTATCGGGTGTCTGAGCCTCGACATGATCTCAAGCCCATGTTCAAGCTCTTCCCTTTTGCCAAGCTGTGCAAGATCTCCTCCATATACTACAAAGTCCGGTTTCGGAGACATAAAGTTGCACTCAGTAACTGCTCTTTTTAGACCCTTGTCAAAATTTCTGACAAATTCGGTACCCTTGATATGGGTGAGATGGGAATCCGAGATATAGGCAAGGGTGAAATTTTGGCGATCGTTCTTCCCCCATGAAAATTCCACCAGGCCTAGGGGCAGGCTCGCTGCTGCGGCAACGGCTGCCCCTGCTTTTATAAATCCCCTTCGTGTAATTTTTTTCTTCACTGCTTCCTCCTTTTATTTGTTGTTTTTAAGCAATGTTTGATATGCTGGGCTGGTTAAGGCCTTGAGAAATTCAAGCAGATCAAGCTTTTCTTGTTCTGTAAGATTGAGTGGCCTTATTCCGCTGTCCAGCATCGGGTTATCCTCACCGCCCTGATCGTAAAGTTCAATAACCTCTTCCAGGGTTTCTATGCTTCCGTCATGCATATAAGGGCCTGTCACAGCCACGTTTCTTAGCGTAGGGGTCTTAAATCTGCCAATGTCTTCTATATCCATGGTTACTGCAAAACGCCCCAGCTCTGAAATTTCCTGTTTTTCAAGAACTTTTTCATCTAAGGCCAGTCCTTTGGATTTTGCCTTTCTGATTTTTTCCACTATTGCCATGAGTTTTGGCTCGATCCTGAAAAATCCCACCCCAAGATTGTGAAATTTGTTGTCTGTAAATATTGCGCTTGTCTGGCTGATTGTATGACAATCCTGGCATCTTGCCTTGGTGCGGAAAATGTCGAGTCCGCGGATTGCTGCCTTTGACATTGCATCCTTTTCTCTGCCATACATGTATCTATCAAAGGGGGAATCTCCAGAAATCACGGTCCTCTCAAAGGAGGCTATGGCCTTTACAACATGGTTTATGTTGATATCAGCAGTTTTTACCCCAAAGGCCTTGTTAAAAAGCGAGGGGTATTCATGGTCTTTTGTTATTATTTCAATTATTGGCGAAAAGTCTTTAAGGCCGTGTTCTACCGGATTTATAAAAGGGCCCTTTGCCTGTTCTTCCAAGGTTTCTACTCTCCCGTCCCAAAATTGGGAGGTGTAATAGGCTGAATTTATTACTGTAGGTGAATTTCTTGTCCCTTTTTTCTTTTGAATTCCTCGGGCCACAGGACGACCATCTGTAAACGCCTTTTGGGGATCATGGCAGGTGGCGCAGCTCACAGTGGAATCAGCGCTAAACCTCTTGTCCTCAAAAAGACGCTTCCCCAGTATTATTTTGGCTGGGTTCTGCTGATTGTCTGCAGGTATGGGAACCGGTGGCAGCCCTAAAGGGGTGTCGTGTCCTCCCGCAAGCGTTATTCCTGCAACGGACAAGACAATCAAGACAACAAAAAACACAGTGATTTTTTTCATAAATACTTTCCTCCTTTTAACAATGATGTTTTATGCCAATCAAGGGCGTTGCTAATAATAGAAACTAAGTCCATTTTTCAAGTAGTTTAGATTTAAAACTAATTCAGAATAATTCTTTAAATTGATGCAAAAAATTTTATTTGTCATTTTCCATTTTTTTTAAGGCATTCTTTGCAGACGCCCCTAATTTCCACCACTTGATCAACCACTTTGCCATAGTTCGCTAACTCCTTTGGAAGAGGAATCGTATCAAATTCTGGCCATTTAAAATCTATTATTTTTTTACATATCTTACAAACAAAGTGATGATGCATGGATAAGTCTGGCTCAAACCTGATGTAATCAAAGACCTGAACCCGCCTGATAAGGCCCAGCTGCTCAAGAGTCGATAAGGTTCTGTAAACTGTATCAAGGGAAATGGTGGGCGCATCCTCTTTTAAGCGTTCGTATAAAACTTCGGCTGAAGGGTGATCCTTTGCATCCATTATAGCATTGTATATCATGATTCTTTGATGAGTCAGCCTGAGACCTGCCTCTTCAAAGACTTTTCTCAACTCCTCGATAGACAGCCTATCGGCAACTTTTTTAATTTTGTTTTCTGCCATTTTCATTGGAAATATTAATTCATAATCATTCTTATTTAAGAAGAACACAAAACGATATCTTTTGCAAGGGGAAAACCGGCTTTTTTTGGGGTTTAAAAATTATCTACAGATCTGATAGCAGGGACATTAGATCTTCCTTTAAGATCCGTTCTTTTCAAAAAGCTTTCTAATCAATGCCAACGCCTCTTTTTTGCTGGATATCTTTCCTTCAACCTGGGCATCCTTAACAGCTTGCAGGGCCATACCAACAACAGGGCCTGGACCAACTCCTAAAATCTCCATAACATCGTTTCCCCTAACAAGAGGGGGACTGCCTTCTATAGGTTTCAGACTCTTGAGATAAAAAGAATGAATCTTATCAAAAAGGAGGCTTATCTCTTCATCTAGACCCTTTGGCTTCATCGGTCCACACCCTGCCATGCTGTCTGCCATGGCGAGGAGAAACAGAGCTGGATAGTCTTGGCCTATATTCTCGAGAAGCCGACGCATGGCCCTTTTGGTAGGACCAGATTTCCGAAGGTCGTTAAGCAGGTGAAATGGGCGCATGTGAAGTCTGACAAGGCGGGAAACAAACTCTTGTTTCGATTTTGACCACCTTAAGCGTTTGGCCACATCTCTTGCCATTAGTGCCCCAGCCCTGTCATGTTCATAAAAGGTGACCCTTCCGTCTTCCTTAATTCCCTTTTTGACAGGTTTGCCAAAGTCGTGCATGAAGGCGGCCCATTTGACCCAAGGCACTTTCTTTTTATTCTTTTCTATCCATTCCTTAAGGGGCTTGCAGTTTGCAAACTTTACACAAGGATCTTTTACAAGAAGATCTATAGAAGATAGGGTCTCAAAGAGGTGTCCAAGCACATCCAGGTGATGGAAACCCGGTTGTTCCACTCCATCCATGATAAGGGTTTCTGGAACGATGACTTTTAGCAATCCAGAGCTGTACAAATTTTTTAATGTGGGACCTGCATGATGGGATGCCATGATCTGGTCAAGTTCTGCGCTTATCCTCTCAGGCGCACAACGAGTGATCTCTTTTGCTAACTCTTCGATCCACGTTACAGTCTGCGGATCTATGCAAAACCCAAGTATTGCACTGAATCGAAAGGCCCTCAGGAGTCGCAGCGGATCCCTTTGCAAGTTGGTCCTTGAAATGGCCTTAACGGTACCAGTAGCAATGTCTCTAACCCCATTAAAGGGATCTATCAAAAGGGGAGGGAGCAACTCTTTGGGAAAGACAAGCCCTTGGCCAGTCTGCTTCAGATCTGTCAAGATATCGGTCAGGCGGACAGCCATGGCATTTATTGTGAAATCTCTATGACAGAGGTCCTCCTCAATTGAACTTGCCCCTCTACGGTATTGGCTGAAATCAAAGGTATATCCTTCAACCACTACCCTAGCCACCTGAAACTCTTCATCTAACATAACAAAGGTGCCAGAAGAAACCGTAGCCATCTTCCTTGCCAAAAAGATGGCATCCTTATTAAGAACAAGGTCAACGTCCTTGACCGAACGCCTTAAAAGCCAATCCCTGACAGGGCCTCCAGCAATAAAAATTTCATAGATTCCTCGGAAGTTCGCCACTTTTTTTAAAAAATCGGCAGGGTCCAATATAAACCTCCTATTTAAAAAATAGATAGCAGGCAAGACCAAAGAGTACTAAAGCAAAAATCTTTCTGAACTGCCCTGTGGATACATGCTCAAGCAACTGGGCTCCTAGCTGGGCTCCTGCTAATCCCCCAAGTCCCAAGAGCAATCCGGTTTTGACATCCACATTATGGAGCTTGCCATGGGCCAAGAGGGCCGATCCGCTAATGACAAGTATGGTAACGAAGCTCGTACCAACTGCCTTTTGGGCATCGTATCCCATAAATAACAGTATGGGCACAACCAAAAATCCTCCCCCAAGGCCTGTAAAAGATGCCCCAATTCCTATGGCAGTCCCAAAAAACAAAAGCGTAGCCCAATTCATAAATCAACCTCATATGTCATGGAATCTTTTATTTATATTGCAAAAAGGGCGTACCAGCTTTATATTTGCCCAAAAAATAATTCTGTGGAGTAAGAGATATGCAGTGTACTACCAACAGGCCGGGAGATGAATGCAAATTTATGGGAAAAAAAGGGTGCACTTTTATTGGTGGCGCTTGTTTCCAGATAATTGAAAAATGTGAAGGATGCAACAAAATTGTTGAAACTGCTGCTGGACGTTTTTGTGCCGTATTTCCTCATCCAGAGATGAAGTGGAAAAGAGGAGTGTGCAACTTTGCAAGCCATGTGAAACCGGAGATAAAACAGGATGCCTCTGGAAAAGCGATAAATCCACTAAAGGCGGCAAAGAGGGCATCAAGGGGTCGCTAGTTTTTCAAGTTGGAAAAATCAAAGGAGGGGCCGTATTGCCCCTCCTTTTTATTTAAAAAGCCTTCTTAGATCTAACTTCTTCTTTAAGAGTCCTTGCTGAAACATCACCTTATAGGTTTGGGTCCATGCATCTTTATCAATAAAACCCACAGGGCGTTGTCCGTGAAAGGTTACCAGGTCTGCGGTAACCTCAAGTTGACGCAGAATGGTGGCTATAGATAGGGTTTTTTCGTAACGGCTCAAAATAGTTGCCATTTCGTTACGATTGTTTGGAGAAATGGCCTGCTTCCAGCCATCTATTATACATTTGGTAAAGGCCTCTACGGTGTCTGGATATCTTTGAGCGAATTTTTTTGATGTGATCAAGGAGTTGGCGACAAAGCTTATGCCATAGAGGGACGGATCCAAAAAACCCGGACGATCGTTCATTGCCTCCATCTTTTCTGAAAGGGTTATGCCTTGCGTATTTCTATAACAAGGCCAAAGGTCCACTTGACCACGCCAAAAGGGTGTATAGTCATAGGTAATGGCATATATATGGAGTCTGTCTGGATCAAGTCCAAGGCTTTTGACAAGTGCCATAAATATGGCCTCATCATTACCACCGTATGTTATTCCCACTGTAAGTCTTTGGAGGGCTTTTTTAAGCTGGATGCTATTCAGTCCCTCTAGGTCAACCCGGGACTTCATATATATCCACTGAAGCGGATTTATTTGGAAGATCTGGGCAAGGACCAGTACATCTGCACCGCGGGAGATAGCCCGCAGGACCTGATCAGCAGAAGCTACTCCAAACTGTGCCCTTCCAAGTTCTATTTCTTCTATGGCATCTTGTTCTGCTCCACCTTCTTTTACTTGAACCAAAAGACCCCTGGCCTTAAAAAGCCCCTTTTCCTTAGCCCAGAGGTCACCGGCAGTGCTGGCATTATAAAGCCATTTGAGGCGGTAGGTTATCTTACGGCCGCTAAAAGCTTTAGAGCCGCCTTTATTGGCATTTGGCTGTTGACAACCCGTCAACCCTAGGGCAAAGATCAAACATGTCAACAACCAAAAACAAAGACAACGGGGCACAACAGTTCTACTCCAATTTCGCCTTTTTAAACCCCCTTGGTATCTGAAAGGCAGAAGCAGGGATGGTCTCTTCTTTTACAGAAACAACCTCTTGATAGCTCCCTTGCATATTCATGTTAAGGCTACTTGGATAATGTATCTGTTTTACTATTTCACCCCTTTTCTGGAGTTTCTCTTCCATCTTCATAAGCTCAGCCATATTGGAATTGCCAAAGATGTTTAGCTGACTGGATATATTAGACATGGCCTTTTCAAACTTATCTATTTTGTCTCTATCCAACTCCTTGAGGATTTTGTCTCTCAGCTGCTTGGAAACCCAATATTCTGCAATTTTTTTATTCCCTTGAGTTATTGCAAAATGTTCGGCATCATAACCGGCAATCCTTTGCTTATCTGCCAATTTTTTAAGTTGAAGCCTTTTTTTGCCTTTCTGGGACATCCCCATCATCTTTTCCAACATGGCCCTCTGCTCAGGATTAAGTCCCTCCAAATGGGCCTTGAGCCTGTTCATGCCCTTCTGCATCTGATTCAGCATTTCATCCAATGTGGTAACAGAATATTCCCTCTTTTGGGGGTCTACCAGTGTCACTGTGCCAGTTTTTAAGTCCACAATGGTATAACTTCCATCAGGCTCTACAGTCTTTACCTTATTACTCTTAAAATATCCCACCATTTTGGTGGCCTTGTTTTTGTCTGGATTTATGCCAGGGCTGTGAATTCTTTCTATGACAAGACCTGCCATGGCCTGGGAATAGAAAAATAATATTGCAATAGCCGTTGCAAGTGCGATACTAGACAACCTGTTTTTGTTAGTCATAACCTACTCCTCCATGGCCTTTTTAATCTTTGTAAAATCTAGTTTTTTGGCAAAGTCATATAGGATGTCTTTAGATTTAAGCCCGCTTCCACTGATAGTTATAAGCATGCGATTTTGCAAGACTATCTGTATCTTGCCCGATTTATCCTGAGTGTTCCATTCCTCTATCCCTTTCTCTCCGTTTATTGAAACAAGCCTTCCGCCTCCCATTATCATAGGATTTGAAAGAAGCATCATGACGCTGGAAAGGAGGGGAGAGTCTGTAATCATCTCGATGCGTATCCTCTGGTGGTCTCCTGATGAATAATCTCTTGAGACAGTGATACCACCACCCATAATATTCCCTGGGGCCCTAGAACCTTCTACTTGACCTGCATTCCAACCTGCAGGGGCTTCAGGGAAAAGGGATTTGAACCTGTCAAGCTGTTTATCTTGGATAAGCCCTATTGCAAAGTTGAGTTCTGTGACCGCTTTATAATATTTCCCCTGCTTATAAAGGGTCTTGGCCTTTTCCAAGCTCTCTATTACTGAGTCCCCAAAGGCTGGTGTTGACAAAAGAAAAATCACCAAAATTATCCCCAAAAATCGCATAATTCCCTCCTTTAACTCCTTTTTATTTTTAGCAAAAGGTGCTATATAAAAAATTTTCTTTTCGCTAGCAGACAGAACTATAAAAGAACAGCCGGATCAAAATTAACATGAACCATGACATGAACACAAGAAAAGCCTTTGAATACCTTGCTAAAACATACGCCCGCTTTCCAGTGGTTATACAAAAAGGCCAGGGGGTCTATGTGTGGGATGACAGTGGCAAAAGATATATAGATTTCACTTCAGGGATTGCAGTTTGCAGCCTCGGACATTGCAATCCTGCTATAACCGGTGCAGTAAAAAGACAGACAGACAGGTTGTTTCATATTTCCAATCTCTATTGGACTGTTCCACAGGCTAAACTCGCCAGGCTTATCTGTGAAAATTCTTTTGGGGAACAGGTGTTTTTCTGCAATTCTGGTGCTGAAGCAGTAGAAGCAGCCATCAAACTTGCAAGAAAGTTTGGACATGAAACCAAAGGACCAGACTGCTACGAAATAGTATGTCTCGAGGGTTCTTTTCACGGAAGAACCTTGGCCACTATAACGGCAACAGGCCAGCCGGTCTATCAACGCGGATTCGAACCGCTTCCAGACGGTTTTACCCATATTCCTCCAAACGATATCAGGGCCCTAGAGTTAGCAGTGAGCGAACGGACTGCTGCTATACTTTTGGAACCTATTCTCGGTGAAGGAGGGGTAAAGATATTGGATGATGACTTTTTAAAGGCGGCAAGACAAGCTGCCCTAGAGCTTGGAAGCCTTCTCATTTTTGACGAAATCCAAGTTGGAATGGGACGAACAGGTACCCTTTTCGCCTATCAACAAACTGGTGTAGAACCTGATGTAATGTGTCTTGCAAAGGCACTTGCAAATGGTCTGCCCATCGGTGCTATGGTGGCCAGGGAAGAGGTTATGAAACACCTTGGTCCAGGCAGCCATGCCTCTACCTTTGGCGGTAACCCCATTGCCTGTGCTGCAGGGATTGAAGTTTTAAAGATACTCTTGAATACCGATATCTTGAAAAAGGTCAACGAGATTGGCCTGTACATGTTGAATCAACTACAAAAGCTTGCCCAAAACTGGCCAGAGGTCCTTGAAGTACGTGGCAGGGGACTTATTCAGGCAATTGAGTTCAGAAGGCCTGTTCCTGGCCTTGCCAGCTTTTTGCTTGAAAGGGGATTTCTTGTACTAGTTGCTCATGACCGTCTACTAAGGTTATTGCCGCCTTTTCTTGTAGAAAAAAGGCATGTGGATCAGTTGCTTGCAGCAATCAACGATTTTAAAAGGCAGACCTCTTGAAACCAACAGGTCTAAAGATTTGGAGTAAAAAATGGATAAAGGTGTAAGACATTATCTTCAGGTAGCAGATCTTAAAAGAAAAACGCTCATTCACCTCATAAACAGGGCAATGGAGCTGAAAGAGCTGCAAAGGCAAGGCGTATCTTACAGTCCAGCCAAGGGAAAAGTCCTTGGAATGATTTTTGAGAAGGCCTCAACCCGTACGAGGGTATCTTTTGAGGCAGCCATGTTTCAGCTTGGCGGTGATGTGTCATTCATGGCCAAGAAAGACCTGCAGCTAGACCGGGGAGAACCGCTAAAAGACACCGCAAGGGTCCTTTCGCGTTATCTGGATTGCATGGTCGTTAGGACCTACGGACAAGCAATGGTTGAGGAATTGGCACATTGGTCTGATATTCCTATAATAAATGGCCTTACAGACTCTCATCATCCATGCCAGATATTGTCAGATCTGATGACTGTTATGGAAAAAAAGGGCAAGGATCTCTCTTCACTCAAGATAACGTGGCTGGGAGATGGAAACAATATGGCGCAATCTTGGATACAGGCAGCAGCCAGGATCGGCTTTCCTCTTTATCTCGCCTGCCCTGAAGGATATGATCCAGATCAGGAAATAATGACAAGGGCAAAAGAAGAGACAAGCTTTCCTCTAGAGCTGGTTCGGGATCCTGTAGAGGCGGTCAGGGATGCCGATGTTATCAATACAGATGTATGGGCCAGTATGGGGCAGGAGCACGAGGCTGAAAAGAGAAAGAGGATATTCAGGCCTTTCCAGCTCAACCAAGAGTTGCTGAGATATGCAAGGCCAGACTGTATAGTTCTTCACTGTCTACCTGCTTATAGGGGCCAAGAAATTACAGATGATGTCCTTGAAGGACCACAATCTGTAGTCTGGGATCAAGCAGAAAACAAGATGCACCTGCATAAATCGGTGCTTGAATGGGCCATGCAACTTAAGGATTAGGGGGCACTTATGAACGACAAGACCGATATCAAAAAGATTGTGCTTGCTTATTCCGGAGGGCTTGATACATCGGTGATACTCAAGTGGTTGCAGACAAGATACGATTGTCCTGTGGTTGCGTATGCGGCAGATATAGGTCAAAACGAAGACTGGGAGGCTGTAAGGCAAAAGGCTATAGCCACTGGAGCAAGTAAGGTTTATATCCAAGACCTGAAAGAAGAGTTTGTCAGGGACTTTTGTTTCCCTATGTTTAGGGCAAACGCCATATACGAAGGTGTTTACCTTCTTGGTACCTCTATTGCCCGCCCCCTTATCGCCAAAGAACAGATCGAAATAGCTCGCAAGGAGGGAGCAGACGCAGTCAGTCATGGCGCAACCGGCAAAGGCAACGATCAAGTGCGTTTCGAGCTCACCTACATGGCCCTTGAACCGTCCATCAAGATTATAGCCCCGTGGCGTCAGTGGGATCTAAATTCCCGCACCAAACTTATAGATTTCGCCAACAAGCATGGCATCCCTGTTCCTGTCACTAAAAAGAAACCCTACAGTATGGACGCAAATATGCTTCATATAAGTTACGAAGGCGGTATCTTGGAAGATCCTTGGGCAGAACCACCAAAAGATATGTTTACCTGGACAGTGAGTCCTGAAGATGCCCCGGACAAACCGACTTATATTGAGATAGATTTTGAAAATGGGGATCCGGTGGCCCTTGATAATAATCCCTTGACGCCTGCCCAGATACTTGCAACCTTGAACGAGATAGGGGCAGCTAACGGTGTCGGTAGGGTTGATCTTGTAGAAAATCGCTTTGTGGGCATGAAATCTCGCGGGGTTTATGAAACTCCTGGAGGCACCATAATACGCACTGCCCATATGGCCCTTGAATCCATAACCTTGGATAGGGAGGTGATGCATATAAGAGACGGGCTTGTTCCAAAATATTCAGAACTTATCTATTACGGTTTCTGGTATGCGCCAGAGCGTGAAATGTTGCAGGCAATGATAGATGAGACTCAGAAAAGAGTGACCGGGACGGTTCGTCTTAAAATATATAAAGGCAACTGCATGGTTGTAGGCAGAAAATCACCTTACAGTCTATATACTCCTGAATTTGCTACCTTTGAAGAAGATGAGGTGTACAGCCAAAAGGATGCAGAAGGCTTTATAAGGCTGCAAGGACTCCGACTACGGATAAGATCCATGCTGCAAAAAGATAACAATCAATAGGGGGACGATTTGGAGCAACTGGAGAACACGGAAAGACGCAGATTTTTAAGGGTTCCCTTTGAGACCGAAACGGTGATAAGGGATCTTGAAAGCGGTAGGGTAACCAGTTCTGTTCAATCAAAAAACATTTCGCTAAAAGGAATGTACTGTTTTACAAAGGAACCCTTTGCCCCCGATACACCTTGCTCTATAGAGCTTCGACTGACTGGGACAAGTTCCAAGTTATGGCTTAACATAAAAGGCCATGTTGTTCGTAACGATGAATATGGCATGGCTATTTCCTTTGACTCAATGGATCTTGACGTCTTTATCCACTTGAAAAACATCTTATATTACAACTCAGGAGATCCTGACAGGATTGACCAAGAAGTCAAACAATTTAATGTCAATGTGCAAATGGAGAAAAAATGAAAAAAAGACAAATATATTACTACAGCAACATGAGTCCCTTTGCTGTCCTTGGCCTGGCCTTATTGGTGCTCGGGGCCTTTTTCCTGACCCTTCCCATTTTTATTGCAGCCTTTGTAATCTTTGGGGCCATTGGTTCATACATGGCGTGGCGTCTGACCAGGGCCATCAAAAAGGCAGAAGAAGAGATGCTAAAGCGTCAGCAACAGACTATGGCTTCCGAGTTTCAGGAAGACATCATAATAGACATAACTCCAGGCCCAGAGGATAGACGATCTATTGAACATGGAAGGTTTTGATCCTGTAGCAACTTCCCTAAAGCTGGAATTAAAGCCTCCAAAGCTAGGAGATAACCGCAGTCCAGAGAAGAGGCTCAGGGATGGCCTTGTCCAGGAGCTGGGACAAGGCCCATTTCATCTGCCTATTCATATAGCAAGGTCACTTCCGGGTATATTATCTGCAGCGGATTACAAGATCCAGGTGGTTGTTGTCAAAGATGTTTGTGGCTGGAGAATTTGCAGTTGTGAGCCGCAATCCGAGTCCGTTAAGGTGCTTGGGCTTGCTGTCGATCTTGGCTCAACTTCGGTGGTATTTTATCTTGTTGATTTGCATACAGGTGAAATCATTCAAACCCTTTCAAAAGAGAATCCTCAGAGGATTCATGGAGAAGATATTCTAGACAGGATAATCTTTGCTCAAAGAGGCGGGCTTCAGAGGCTCCATAAAGAGGTTCTGGAACTTTTTAACAAAAGCGCAAGCCAGATGTGCACACAGGCCGGAGCAGATACGACCGAGATATTTTTTATGACGGTTGCAGGCAATACCACCATGTGCCATTTTTTCTTGGCCCTAGATCCCAGCCATATATGCAAGGAACCTTATATCCCGGCAGCAAACAAGTTTGATCTGCTGTCTCCACAGGACCTTGGATTGAATATAAATCCAAGTGCCTCTATCTATGTGTTGCCAAATGTGGGCTCATACTTCGGCGGAGACCTCATTGCAGGCATACTTGCATCTGGTATGGCTGAAAGAGAAGAGATCTCCATGCTGGTGGATGTAGGCACCAATGCTGAAGTAGTCCTTGGAAACAAAGACTGGTTAGTAGCATGTGCCGGGGCAGCAGGCCCTGCTCTTGAAGGAGGCATACTGTCATGCGGTATGAGAGCGCAGCCAGGCGCTATAGAAAGGGTGGAAATATCCCCGTCCGATTTGTCTGCTAAGATAAAAACCATTGGAAATCAACCTCCTAACGGGCTGTGTGGTTCTGGGATTATTGACCTGTTGGCCTCCATGTTTGAAGCAGGCCTTGTGGACCAGACAGGCAAGCTATTGGTAGAGAGGGCTCCTTCCAGAATGATCAAGGTAGACCATGAGTGGGCGTATATTGTGGCTCCTGAAACCGAAACAGCTAACGGCAAGCCAGTGTATATTACCCAGAGCGATATCAAAAATCTTATCCGCTCAAAAGGTGCCATGTATACTATCTTGAATGTGGTGATACAAAGTGTCGGCATCACCTTTGAAGACATCGAAAATTTTTATGTTGCAGGTGCCTTTGGCAACTATATAGATGCCCAGAGGGCCATAACCATTGGCATGCTTCCTGATATCCCCTTAAAAAAATTCAAACCTCTAGGAAACTCTGCTGGACAGGGGGCAATTAGGGTCCTATTAGAAAAAGATTCGCTTGGGAAGATGGACAGAATCTGCGAAAAAATAACCTATCTTGAGATGAATGTGAGGGGGGATTTCATGAATCAGCTCACAGGTGCCCTTTTTCTTCCTCATACTGATCTCAGCCGTTTCCCCAGTGTTACCAAAAGACTGGAATTGACCTGAGTTAACGTTTTGCAAAAGCTGGAGAATCTCTTTTGATGGATCTAATTTTCATAGGAATGGGCGGCTTCTTGGGTGCCATATCCCGGTACTTGACAGCATCGTTGATGCATAGACTATTTGGCATAGGCTTTCCATATGGAACCCTATTTGTAAATGTGCTTGGCACCTTTATCCTTTGCACATTTCTTCCTCTGAGTCTTGAAATCTATCAAATACCAGCGGAGCTTAGGGCTGCAGTTACAGTTGGGTTTTGTGGAGCATTTACCACATTTTCTACCTTCAGCTTTGAGACACTGTCCCTTTTGCAAGATGGCTATAACACTGTGGCCTTTCTTAATATCTTTGGAAACCTGTTTTTGTGTTTGCTGGCTGGCTGGCTGGGATTTATGGTCAGCCGCCTTTTAGGATAAAAGGAGACCTGCTATGCCTACCACACGCCTTGAGGGAGACCAGATGTGCATGCGCATCTATATAGGAGAAAAGGACAAATGCAGGGGCAAGCCTCTCTACAGGGCCATTTTGGACTATCTAAAGGAGAGCGATATTGCGGGTGCCACTGTTTACAGGGCCATGGCTGGCTATGGTCCCAACAGTTATTTTAGGACAGTAAATTTACTCTCCCTCTCTACCGACCTGCCTGTAGTAGTGGAAGTTGTGGATGACCCGATAAAAATAGAAAAGGTCCTTCTTGAATTGGACAAGATGATTCCAGCAGGGATGATAACATTACAAAACGTCCATGTACTTACCTACAAGAAGAGTTGATTCGTTGGCCAGGAGGTAACAGGATGAACGGGGCTTTTTCATTCCTTGTAAGCATGGATGAGAGACTGGCCAGAAACCTCAAAATTTTTGGCATCGTGCTATGTATTATAGGGCTTATAGGGATAATTGCACCCAAGATCATGGCGGTAGCAGTATCAATTGTCATAGCCTTTATGTTGATTTTTACAGGATTAGTGCTTTGTTTCTTTAGTTACATTACAGGTCAAAAGAAAAAAATGGCGTGGATTAAGGCAGTTAGCCCCTTGGCTCTTGGTCTTTTTATAATTTTAAAGCCCTTTGCCCTTATCGTTGTGCTTGGTTTTGCCATCTTTATATATTTTATCCTGGAAGGAGTCACAAGTATGACCCTTGCCTTAGAGCTTAAGCCTTGGTCTGGATGGAGGCTTTTATTCATTAACGGCGTATTTTCCCTTGCCCTAGCAGGTCTTTTTATACTTTTCTGGCCTTACAGTACCCACTGGTATCTGGGATGGATGGTAGGAATTAGCCTGATTTTAAACGGGATTTTTTTTATAGCACTTTCTAAGGGCGTACAAATAGACCAATAATTTCAACTTCAGTCTCCTGATTTTATAAGGAACAATGAAGGCGGGAGTATCCCGCCTTCATTAAGGTTGCAGGGAGTGCTGCTTACTGAATTAAGGTATTACAAACCTCTGTAAGTTAATAGTGGTGGAGCCTACAGTAACCGTAGCGTGATTTGCATCAGTGAAATTAATGTTGATCGTACCACCTTCGCCAGGAATTACTGTAGGAGGAGAGGTAAATGGACAACCTACACACTGCCCATTCATCCAACCATCCAAAGAACCTGTATAAGTCGTTGCTCCGTCGGCAAATGGAGCGCTAGAAGTCCACCAACGAGGGCTGTGATCATCACGGTAGTTGTACCATACCATTGCCATCTTTCCACCTCTTGCATCAAGATAGAAGCCCATACCGTTGTAGTTAGGATCATACCACCAACCAGTAAGATTCCTTGAGTCCTTGTCTCCTGGTGCAAAGTCCTTCATAAAGGAGCTGAAATTATGAGACACCATCTTGTCTCCTATGGTTGCTGTAAAATTTATAAGATCGTTGGAGCCCTTGTTGAATACCATGCTAATAGAGCCTACTACTTCACTAGTTGGAGGAGAGTATGGCTCTTTTCCCCAAGCCCAACCTGTGAACTTCCAGAGCTGGCCCACGTATGCAGTTTCATTGACCAAGGATCCGCCTGAAGCGTACCATGTTGTCCTGCCGTTTTCATCATATACAAACCAGGCCAGGAAGAGCTTATTGTTTTCCTGGATTTCAACTGCCATGCCTGTTCCTGGCTGGGAGGGATCATACCACCAACCAGTGAAACGCTGTCTGGTCTCTTCCATAGGATCAGAGACCGCTTCGGTGGTGAATGTGTTATCCTCTCCCTCTACAGATCCACCTGCATTTTCTGCAACAAGGCGGAAATGATAGGTGGTTCCAGGTTGCAGGTCATTTACAGTTGCATTTACGCTGATTTCAGATGACCCGTCTCCTGCAGCAAACCATGGGGTGGTGTTTCCATAATTAGTATCTGTGCCATATTCAAAGCGGTATTTTGTCTCTGCCCCCTGGGGGTTTAGGGTTCCTGTAAGAACGGCCGTACGGGCAGTGACTTGCTCTGCAGAGCCTGTAGAGGCAACCGGTGCAGTTACACTTATGGCCGTAGTAGTGAACGTTCTGTCTGAACCCATGGATGTGCCTGTAGGATTTACTGCAACCAGTCTGTAATGGTAGGTAGTGCCAGGCGTAAGGTTGGCGATAATCTCATCTACAGTCTTGCTTGTTTTGTCAGAACCGGCGTCCCTGTCTGGTGTTACATTTCCGTAGCTTGTGGAAGTGCCCCACTCAAAATGATAGGTAGTGGCCTGGCCATTTGGATTTACAGAACCTCTCAATTTAGCGCTGGTCTGGGTAACATCCTGAGCAGAAAGGGTAGATACCGTTGGCTTCTCAGGGACATCGATTTCTGCATAATAAATATCCCAATCTGATCCATTCTTGGCCTGCCATAGGATTGCTCCGTTATCCAAAGACACCTGCTTATCGTCGATATTGTTGACAGTAACTCGGGTTATCTTTTCACCATCCCAATAATAGATTTCATAGTCAGAGCCATCATATCCCTGCCAGGCTATCTTGCCATTCCAAAGGGAGGGATATGTATCATCTTTGTCATTGTTGGTTATCTGAATTACCTGGGAGCCGTTCCAGTAGTAGATCTCCCAATCGTTACCATCGTATCCCTGCCAAGCTATCTTACCGTCATAGAGACTGGGGTATTTATCGTCGTTGCCGTTGTTTGTAAGTTGCCGCTTGGTGTTACCGTCCCAGTAATATATCTCATAATCGTTACCATCGTTTCCATACCAGGCAACTGTTTCACCAAATAGGGAAGGCGAATAATCATTTCTACTATTGTTGCTAACATTGGCTTCAAAGGCCCCTTTTTTGACTATGATTTCATAGTCATGCCCGTCATATTTAGAATAGGCGATATTATCCTGATAAAGACTAGGTTTTTGGGCATTGTAATCTATCCAAGATGTTGAGTTTCCGTCCCACAATCCTATTGCGTCGGTGTCATAAAAATTCAAGCCTAAATCTAGTGAATAATTTCCCCAAAAGGCAACCTTTTGGCCAAATGAGGATAGAGATTTAAGAGACGAGTCATTTGCAAAAAAAAGTTCAGCAGGGCGGTTGCTTAATGGATCAAATACCTTTTGGGCTGTTGACAGATCATTACTGGTATCCCACATGTATACACCATCACCTACTTTGTACCAAACGGCGTAACCGTTACGCAAAGAAGGGAAAATGTCGTTCTTGTTATCATCTGTAACATGCGAGATAATCACCGTATTAACAATTACTTGAAAGTTTGGAATTATAATAGCGTAAGAAGGACCATATGCCCAAACAGAATTTGAGTAAAAAAAGACAGCAAACAAAACAACCCAGTAAGATCGATTAATCAATCTGGCTAAAACACTCCTCATAAAAAAACCTCCTTTCGTTACGCATTTTTTGTAGTTCTTGTTGGAAATATGTTCCCTGTACCAAATAAAAAGTTCAAAAAATTGTTAAAAATAAAAGTAATAAATAAATAAAAAGACAGATAGGCCAAAGGGCATTTTTTACATAATATAAATTTTGTCGACATATTAATCCAAGGACTTTAAAAATAACCTGCTTACTTGGTACATACCAAGCCCTCGCACTCGGAAACGAGACATTTACGCACCTTCAAGGCCAACTCTAGAGGATTAAAAGGCTTTTTAATAAGCCTTAGACCGTTACCATTGGAGTTTTTTAAAGACTCGGAAAGGTCTGATATGGATGTGTAACCGCTGCAAAAGAGTATCTTTGCATTGGGATCAAACTCCATAATTTTCTTCGCAGATTCTATTCCATCCATTTCTGGCATAAGTACATCCATGATAACCAAATCTATGTTAGGATAACCTTCTCTATATGCCTCAATGGCTTCCCGGCCGTTTGAGACTGTAACGATTTTGTAGCCGTAAGGCCGAAGAATTTCTTTTGCCAGAGCCCGTAACATTTCCTCATCATCAACGATGAGAATGGTTTCTTTCCCCTTTAGAGATTCATGCCCGCAAGCTGAGCGGTTTGCAGCGGCCCTCTTGTCTGACGTAGGGAAATAAAGCTCAAATGTTGTCCCTAATCCTACTTGACTTTTGACATCTACCGCTCCGCCAATCCTTTCCATTATTCCATAAACCATGGCCAATCCTAAACCGGAGCCCTTACCAACTTCCTTGGTAGTAAAAAAAGGATCAAAAATCCTCTCCAAGATTTCAGGAGCTATTCCACTTCCTGTATCAATGACACTGACTTTTAGGAAACTGTTTCCAGTTATTCGCTTTCGAATGGCAAAAGGCAATACAGAATAGGAAATCTGCTCAAGCACAACCGTGATCTTCCCGCCCCTGGGCATGGCATCCCTGGCGTTGATACATAAGTTTGTAATAATCTGTTGGAATTGACTGGCACTGCAGGTGATATCTGGACATGCATTAGGCATTTTGACCTCTATCAGTATGTTTTTGGGAAAAGAACTCTTTATTAGTGCGATGGTTTCATCTAAAACAGTACTTGGCGAGCATACATCATCATCTTGTAGGCCAGCGTCCCTGCTAAAGACCAACATCTTTTTGACTAGATCAGCAGCCCTGAGACTAGATTTTTCTATGATTTCAGTGAATCGTGCAAGGTCGGGCATGTCTTTGGTCTTTTCTTTCATAAGGCTCGTAAAACCCAAGATGCCAGTCAGTATGTTATTAAAGTCGTGGGCTATACCACCTGCCATTGTCCCTATGGATTCCAGCTTTTGGGCCTGCAGCAACTTTCGTTCTAATTCTTTCTGATGGGTAAGGTCCGTTATCAGGGCCAAGCATCCCTGCATAGAATCGTCATTTTCATTGGTAATTGGTACACTGCTAATCAATGCAGGAACCACCGTGCTCCTATCCAGCGAACAGAGCACTAACTCCTCCTTGGCCTGCTGTCCCTGATAGTTGGCCATCATAAGAGAAACCAGTCTTTTCCGATCTTCTTCCTCAGGAACCAGGTTATATATATTTACTCCATTGAGGCCCTCTGCTCTCATAAGTTCGTTCATTTTCCTATTTGAGAAAAGGATGGAACCACCCTCATTCATAATGAGAATGCCCTCGTTTATATTTTCAACGATCTGGCGATACTTCTTCTCTGAAGTTTCTATGCGTTTATAAAGACTTGCATTTTCTATAGCCATTGCTATGTGGTTGGCAAAACTGGTTAGAAAATCCCGGTCAATATCCTTTATAAACTCTTTGTTCGCCGCATTATCTCCAACCAGTATTCCAATTACTTCGCCTCTAACAGTAAGGGGAACTATTACAAACGCCTTGGGCTTAAAGGCTCTGAGCAAGGGATTACGCCTATTGAGCGTAATGCTGTCCACGTCGTCAACGAGTATTGGTCTTTGAGATTGGGCTGCCCGTGCAATGATGTTGTTCTTTTTATCTATCGGAATATAATATTTTTTTAATCTGTTTAAGGTTGACTCTTCTATTCCAGCTGCATGGATAAGGCTCAGTCTTTTCCCTTCTGCATCTACCAAAAACACTCCAGCCCTGTCTAGCTTTGCTATCACCATCATTCTTTTCAGTACCTTATCCAACAGCTCCGTAAGATCCAGGGTTGAAAGTATAGCCGTGCTAGTTTCATATAGTGCGGAAAGCTGGTCTATTTTGGCATTTAATTCCTTATTGAGGGCGTGAATCTTTTCGTACTTTTGTTGAAGAATCTCTTTGTCGTGCTCTAGCTCCTGAATAGACTCTTTTGCTATCTTCCAAGGTGCTATTATTTGGAAAAACTTATGTTTTAACAAAGACTTGGCCTTCCAAGAGAGATGATATTCGCAGTAGGGATCTCCCTTGAAAAAACACCTTTCCTCGCGTACGGTACATGACCTGCCACCCCATATAGTCGGAATTGCAGAGTATATTCCTTGATTAAAAAGACAAAAATCTCTAGTCAGCTTTAAGTCTTTGTGCCAGTGGAGCTGTAATATGGCATTGTCTTTATTTATGTTCACCAAGTGTATGGTTTTTGTCTTGTTGAATTTATCGTTTACCTTCTGGGCATATCTCAGGATCTTGCTTGGTTTCCCAAAGGCGTATATTAGGATCTTTTGGACATAGCCAAAGCGTCTTCTTATTATTGAATCGTATCCTATTTTGTAGGCTATATTTTTGTCATTGGTTATCTTTTGGGCATTTTTATAAAGCCTGACAAGGACTTCTGAAGATACCCAATTATTTGGATCAGTTAGGAATTCCTTTTTGTTTTCTATTTCAGGAAGTTCGTCATCTAATCCTTCAAAGAGTTCATGAACCCTGTCAGGTTGATTTTCTTCGATATATCGGATAATTGCCTCGGTATTAAGACAACTGTTTGTCTTTTTCATTCTTCTTATAAGACCAATTCCAATCAAGTGGTTCAAAAATCAACATCACCTTTAACAAAGCTAAAAGGATTTGATTTTTGAATTTTTTCTATTAACTATTATAATAAAAATGGTTTTACATATAAAGGTAGTCCTTTTGTGTATTTCTGGCATCTTTTATGCTCTTATAATATCGGAGGTGGTTATATGACATAAAACAACTCCCAACCCTTTTTATCTAGAAACAAGAAACAGGCGCTCAGACAATAATAAAAGAGGAGGAGAAGACGATGAGACGTCCTGTCACCTTTAAAAAGCTGGGTATTAGCCAGTTTTTCCAGCTCCCATTTAATGTTTATCTGGCAAAGGCCATGCCTATACCTCTTTTGAGATGTTATATGTATTTTTGGGGGCTTTTGTATGTGCTTTTCCAAATCCGAATGTTTTTAAACATAGCAACATGTTTAAGCCTCATTTACAGATCCCGTCCCTTCGATTACAAATTCATCGTTTATCTTCTAAGATCTCTTTTCGGCGTTTTTGAGCATTACTTTGAAAAAATGGTAATGGCCTATAAGGAGCTAGACGAGCTCCAAAACTATTTAGAGCAGAGACTGATAATCTGTAACAAGGATCTCCTTGATAGGCTAGCCAGAAAAGGTAAGGGCGCACTTTTAGTAACTGGACACTTCGGCTCGGTAGAGTACCTTCCGTTATCCTTGGCCATGCATGGATACAAGGTATCTATGATATGTAAGTTTAAGACCCAAACATTAAAGGAGGCCCTAACAGAAAAGGCTGCCTGTTTTGGTGTACAGCTTATCGATGCTAATGAGCCAGGTGTTGCTTTTAAGGCCGTAAGGGCAATAAAGGAAGGAAGGTTTCTGATAACCGAATGTGATGAATTTTCGGAGTGGCGATTCCACAGGACGCACAGGGTATCTGTACTTGGATTGTTACTCCCCCAAGATAGGACCTTGGACTTCTTTTTCAAAAAGGCCAAGGCACCTGCGTTCTTAACTCTCATGAAACGAGAAAATGGCAGAATAAAAATGATGGTGGAATTTTTGGCTGATGGAAGCAGAGATGAGAGTGTTGCTGCCGTTGCATGGAGAAAAATGGAAACATTTATTTTAAACTATCCATTCCAGTGGTATCAGATCAAAGGGGCTTCCAAATTCCTATTGGAGAATGCACTTGAGCCACATGTTGATAATAAAAAAGGCCAAGATATTTCAGGTAAGGATTCCGTTCTCAGTCCAAGTTACTCATAATCTTGCCAAAAGGCAGGAGAGTCATGGCTTTTTATTAGAGCTTACAGATAAAGACGGACTTAGAGGATACGGTGAAGGTACGCCCAGATCTTATGTCACAGGGGAGGCCTTTGAAGAGACAAAAAAGGTTCTCAATCAGATTGCTGGGGAGCTTGTTGGTTACCAAGCAGAAAACGAAGGCATTTTCCTGCATTTTTTAGAACAACTAAAGGAAGACGACAGGTTAGCATCATATCCTTCAGCACTTTGTTGCCTTGAGCTGGCCCTTTTGGATCTCTATTGCAAAAGAATCAGTATCCCCATATGGAAACTCGTAGTGGACAAGCCAGCTACTGATACCATCTCTTATTCCTCTATCCTTCCACTTCTTTCCTCAATGCAGCGCAAGTCCATTCTCAGGCTTACAAAGCAGTTCCAGATACGCCAAATAAAAACAAAGGCCACCTCAATTGGTGATACCTTAAAGGTTGTGACTGAAATACAAAACACTCTAGGGGCTGATGCTGATATTCGGATTGACGCAAACGGGGCATTCAGCGCTGAACAGGCTATTGGCCTTGCTAGAGAAATAGAGGCGGCAGGGCTTTCCATTTCTAGCCTGGAACAGCCTGTCCCCAAAGAAGATCTGGAGGGCATGAAAGAGGTAGAGAAGGCAACAGGGCTTCCAACTATAGCTGATGAATCCTTTTGCTCTAAAGATGATCTCCAAAGGATAATAGCTAAAAGGAGTTGCAAAGGTCTTAATGTCAGGCTTTCAAAGTGTGGCGGATTATTGAACTGCAAGGATATGGTTGAATGTGCCAGGAATGCCGGTCTATTTTGTCAACTTGGATGCCATGTTGGAGAAACATCTATACTTTATGCAGCTGGTCGTCAACTTGCTGCCATATGTGGACCTTTTAGATATACAGAGGGATGTTATTCAAAATTCCTGTTAAAAGAAGATATTGTCCTAAATCCCCTGGAATTTGGTTTGGAAGGCAAGACAACCATTCCGACTGATCCTGGGCTTGGAGTCAAAATCAAAGAGTCGGCCTTGAGACGTTACTGTCATCCTGTGGCCGAAATATACTGACATATTACAGGCCAACATCAACTTTCAGGGCAGTTATCTGAAAAGGGCTGATTTGAGAAGATTCTATTTAAACGTCCTCTTATCTCGGGATGATATTCAACCCTATTATTGATGTCTCTCAACCCGGGGGGTAACTTTTGCTGCGAACAAATTGTCCTTTTTCTTATTTCCCTGAGATTATCTTGATAAATCCGCTTTCCCCTTTTCATAACCCTGACCAAAAGGGGCTTCGCAGATGGAATATTTTCATCCATAGTTGTTATAACATCCGATTCAAACAGTCCCTTCCTGTCAAAGCATCTGAATACCTGTTTTCTATATGGCAAGGTCTTCTTTCCTGTTGAATACTTCATACGTGGTGCTCTTTCGTATTCAACCATCTTATAGGCGCAATCCAAAAATGGCGCATCGGCTGAGGTGTCTACTAGGGTGCCAACGCCAAAGCCGTCTATAGGTGCACCACTTGCAACTAGGTTATTGATCTTTGTTTCATCCAGTCCCCCAGAGACAAATATCAAAAGCTCATTGCAACCTTCTTGATCAAAGATTTTTCGCACCCGCCTCGAAAGCTCAAACAGGTCACCGCTGTCAATTCGGACGCCTTTGATCCTGATTCCCTTTTTCAAATATTCGTGATAAAGTCTTGTGACCAGCCTGGCACATTTTAGGGTGTCAAAGGTATCGATGAGCAAAATGGCCTTCTGGGGATGCATGTCAATGAAACTTCTAAAGGCCGCCTCTTCTGAACCGTGGGCAAGAACAAACGAATGGGCCATTGTGCCCGTAACAGGAATGCCGTATGCTCTGCCAGCCTCAACTGTGGCAGTGCCACTAAAACCTCCAATGTAACATGCCCGGGAAGCCAAAAGTCCTGCTGAGGCTTCATGGCTGCGCCTTAGTCCAAAATCTAGTAAAGGCTTACCCCTTGCCGCCAGTGTAACCCGTATGGCCTTGCTGGCAATAAGTATCTGAAAATGCAAGATATTGATAATCCGTGTCTCTACAAGCTGTGCCTGTGGAAGTGGAGCTTCTACTCTCAGGATGGGTTCGTTTGCAAAGAAGATGGTTCCTTCTGGCATTGCCCAGACGTCTCCAACAAACGAGAATTTGGCAAGATAATCTAGTAGATCTTGACTGAAACCGATTTCCTTTAGATACGAAAGCTCTTCTATTCCGAAACGCAGGCCTTCTAGATACATCATCACCTGCTCAAGACCTGCTGCTACCAAAAAATTCCGTTTTTCTGGAAGCTTTCTTACAAAAAACTCAAAACTTGCCCATCCATTGAGGCCTCTTTTCACATAGACCTCGATCATAGATAACTGATAGTAATCTAACAAAAGGGGGCAATTCACAGGCCACCTCACGCAAGATGTAGGCCTTTGAGCAATTTGGCTCCCAACTGCTCCATCCTGTTCAAGGCTTCGTTGGCCTTTTTTTCGTCCACTCCTAAGATACAATCGGTAATCACAAACGTGTCCAGACCCAGGTTGATAGCGTCTTTAACTGTTTCAAAAACACAATATTCGGTGGCAAGGCCAGTTACAAATATCCTTTTCACATCCTTTTCCTTAATCATTGTGTATAGATCCGTGCCCTTAAATCCTGAATAGGCCTCTTGTTCCCTGTCGGTAGCCTTTGAAACAACATACGCGCTTGAAGGCACAAAGAGACCAGAGGCAAACATTGCCCCTTTTGTATTCTTGACACAGTGCACAGGCCACATGCCTCCATAATCTTTAAAAGAACAGTGATCCTTTGGATGCCAGTCTCTAGTGAAAAATATAGGAAGCCCCTTTTTATCAAACAAATTAACCATCCTGTTTATTGGCTCTATAAGCCTTCGCCCACCGGTTACGGCCAAAGCGCCTCCATCCATAAAATCTTCCTGCATGTCCACTACTATCAGCCCGCAATATGCATCAAGGGCCACACATAGCTCGTTTCCTGTTTTCTCAACATACATGTTCAAATATCAGCCTGCCGGTGTCTCTTGTATCATATCCTCCCAAGGCTTCTACTGCCTTTTTAAAACATTCTTCCCTTATACATTCGAGGAAAAGTCTTATCGGGTGCTGGCCCATTAATCTTTTTAAGATCAGTATGTCATACCTCTCTTCCACCACTGGAATAAAATCGAGTCCCAGGGCCTTTGCAGCCGACAGTATCCCAAGTCCTGCATCTGCCTTTCCGCTCAGTACACTCACAGCCACTGCCATATGAGTGTATTCTTCATTTTCATATCCTTTGACACGGCTTGGATTCAATCCTGCTTTTGAGAGTTCAAAATCCAACAATACCCTTGTTCCAGAACCAAGCTGTCTGTTTACAAATGTGATATCATGGCGCTCTAGATCTTTTAAAGAAGAGATTCCTTTTGGATTGCCCTTAGGCACCATTAAGCCTTGCTGCCTATACACCAAGTTTATCAAAATGGCCGGTTCGTTTATGTATCTTTTTATATAGCTCACGTTGTAACCACCATCTTCCGGATCAAGGAGATGGGTCCCTGCAATGTGACAAAGCCCCTTTGCAATAGCATGTATTCCTCCAAGGCTGCCCACATGGGTAGAGGCCATCTGAATAGCAGGCGATCTCTTTTTCAACAAGTCTGAAATAATATCAAGGGAGAGATCGTGGCTGCCAATACATATCAGGGTCTTGTCGAGGCTCTGCCATGGTCTTAAAAGCTCAATATCAACCAGGCTCCCCTCTTCAATCCCTTCGGATTCCAAAGGTATCCTTAATATTCCGTTTGCCCTGGTAATAGTTGTAATTGAGCCAGCCCCCTTTTTTATAGGGCTCGCAACAATATGCTCTCCAACCTTGCCGGCAACAACCCGCCTAAACTCTTCGATTCCGGCCCTTGACGGCAAAGATTTTGACAGGATGGCCTTCGTCTTTGAAGGCTTGGGTACATCCTTACCCTGGAGTCTATTCAATAAAGGGGCAACTATTTGCTCAAATGCAATTATGGCAGAGACTGGATAACCAGGAATTCCTATTACGGGTTTGCCTTTCACAATGCCTACAATTGTTGGCTTCCCTGGCATTACAGTAATTCCATGGACAAGGACCTGGCCGAGCCTTTCAAGTATGGATACTGTATAATCTGCTGAACCAGCAGATGAACCAGCATTGACAAGAACTACATGGGCATTGGAATCACAGGCCTTTATAACGGCCTTTTCTATTTCACATGGATCATCTTTCACTATACTTGTTACTTGAGGTATGGCTCCGCATGCTTCTGCAAGAGATGCTAGCACTGCAGAGTTTGACTCTGGAATCTGTCCTGGCTCCGGATTAGCGCCATCTAGGGACTCTAGATCGACTAGTTCCGAACCAGTTGGAATTATAGTTACAACTGGCCGTTTCCACACCTTGACCTTGAGATTCCCGCTGGCTATCAAGCCTCCTATATCATAAGGTGCCAATAAGTGATTGGTGGGAAAGACAAGTTCTGTCGCCACTATGTCTTCGCCAACTTTTCTGACATTTTGCCATGGGAAGACCGGGGTGCGAATTAGGATGTGTTCCCTGGCCCTGTCTATAAGACAGTGCTCGATCATAACCACTGCATTTTTCCCTTCAGGCAGTGGGAATCCTGTGTTTACAGCAAGGGCTTCATTTCCTATCTTTAAGGCAACAGGCTTGTCATCTCTGGCAGAAAAGGTTTGCTCTGCAACAACCGCATATCCGTCCATAGCTGCTGAATGAAATCCTGGAGCGGATATACGGGCAAAAACCGGACATGATGTTACACGTCCAGAAGCTGCCTTGCTGGCTACTTCCTCGTCTCCCACCATGTCTCCAGGGCCAAAGCGATCTAGCAGAAGAGAACGGGCCTGTCCTAATTCCTTCATGTTCAGATAAATTCTTCTTTTCATGGCAGTAGCATCACCTCCGCCTCTTCTCCCTCATGATATCCTTCTCTGTCTCGCGGTATTTTCAACAGCCCTTGGGCAGCGACAAGGGTAGAGATCAGTCCGGACTTGCCATAGATGGGATAGGCCACAGGTAGGTCGACATTGTCCTCCCTTTGCAATCGAACCCTAACGTAGTCTTCCCTCCCTGTGACTGAAGGAAACATCTGGCCGCATATTACATCCTTGAATTCCATGCCTGTGTCAGGGGCCAGTCCCAACATAATGTTAAGCAGGTACTGGACAAATAACAGATACACCACCATACAAGAGGCAGCATGGCCTGGAAGACCAAAAAGGGCCTTATCTCCAAGACGGGAAATGATGGTAGGTTTGCCAGGCCTTATGGCCACTCCATGGACAAGGGGAGGAGAGCCCGAAAGATTCCGAAACACCTTTAAGGTGTAGTCCCTTGCTCCAACAGAGCTTCCACCTGATACAAGAATCACATCAGCCCCAAGCTCCAGGGCTTCCTTGCATCTTTGGTATATTGCATCAAAAGAATCTTTAACTATGCCCAACCTTACAGGGATACCTCCTCCTTGACATACAAGGGCCGACAGGGTTGTTGAGTTGATATCTCTAACTTTTCCAATACTAATGGATTCGTTTTCTGAGACAATTTCATCTCCAGTGCTTATAATGGCCACTTTGGGCCTTTTGATCACCTGCACCTTTGTCACTCCAAGGCCTGCCAAAAGTCCAAGGTCCTGTGGACGAAGCCTTGCCCCTTTTTTTATACATACCTGACCCTTTTGACAATCTTCACCCTTTAATATGACGTTATCATTTGGTGCGGCTGCCTTATATATCTCTATTAGTGATGGATCAATCTCTTTGGTATATTCTACCATGACCACCGCATCTGCTCCCTTTGGCAACATGCCTCCTGTCCATATTCGAACCGCTTCACCCACATCTAAGGGCCCTGCTCCTGGATCTTGACCCATTTGCACCTCACCAATCACCTTTAACAGGGCAGGCTCTGTTTCAGAGGCACCGAATATGTCTTTGGCGCGCACTGCATATCCATCCATTGTGGAACGAGAAAAAGGAGGAAGATCCTCGGGAGATAAAATGTCGCAAGCCACAGTCCTTCCCAGGGCATCTGAAAGGGCCACTTGCTTGTGTGTTAGTTCCGGAAAGGACTGCAAAATTTGCTGTACTTGTGATGTTGTCAAAAGCCTGAAAAAGCCCTTCATGAGCGAGGCTCCCCAAAAATCTGAATTTAGACAACACTCTTGCCCTGTTTCTGGTCAAAGTCAAGAACAAGACTTGAAGGATGAGAAAGAAACCAGTTCTACCGATCCTTACACGATAGTTTGTCAAGACTCAAAGCCGCCAAGTCAGCAATGGATATCTCTTTTAGGTCATCATCAAGGAAAATCTTTACGAGCCTTCTATCCGACAGATTATTAGCTATATCGTCGCACAGTTCCCTGACACCGGAATAACCAAGAGCCAAGATAGCAAGGGCCTTTGATTCGGCATCCCGATCTGATAAGTAACCTTTTAATATCTTCCATGCCTCTATCTCTCTAAAGATTTTCGTCCTGGTCTTGGCAAGCCTATAAAGGCCCCAAAGTGCCCCGCGTCTTAAAGGCATGTATTCTAGAAAGTTTCCATCTTCCCATATATATGAAAGAAGAATCCTGGAATACTCTCTGGCAAGGATTTCGTTTTGAGACATGGCCTCTGCCATGGCCTCTGGAGCCCCCCAGCCTATACCTCCAGATTCGTCGTTGAGGCTCCACATAAGCCTCCTCATTACAACTCTAGCCGCTTCTACATCCTTTTGGGCCAAGCGATTTATCACGTGTCCAAAGGCCCTTATCGCAATCCATCGTTCAAGGCCTTCAGGTTGGTAGAAGCTTCTGATAAGAGTTGAAATTAGCTTTTGGGGTGGGAATGACGAGATATAATCCATAACAGGCGGAAGCCTCCCCTCTTTAAGGAGCAGGGATAACCTCCGCCTATCTTTATAAGAAAAACCGGACATGATGGCATGTGCTATTTCTAGTCTAGCGGCTCCATCTCTTTGCCACAACACATAGGAACCGGCTGGCCCATCCTGCAGTTCATGTATTTGTTGCATACAGCACAATAATAGGTACAGTCTTCCTCTACTTTGTGTTCTGGTGAATAAGTGGTCTGACCACCTTTGATACCCTCTATATGAAACCTGGCTACCTTGTCGTGTCCTGGAACATAGTTTCCCATTGGCACTATCTTTTTATTATCTCCATAACAGTCGACCACAACTTTCCAAAGCACCTCCAAGGACGCTGCCTCTTGGGGGTTTTCTGGTTCAAATTCAACTACATTTTTATCTACTAAGATCTTCATATATCTTGAAACTCCTTGTTGCTTTGCAAGTTTAGTTCTGATTCTCAAGAGAGTCTATTATCTTTTGCCCCATAAGCTGTCCGATCTCTTTGCACTTTTTAAGGTCTTCGTGGGTCGGCACATACTTTACCTTCATTCCTTCATGAACCAGCTCAAACTTCCATTCTTCCATTGCCTTATTCATATGTTTTACTGCCTCTCCGCTCCAACCATAAGAACCAAATGCAAAGCCAAACTTCTGGGCTGGCCTTAGCCCCCGAAGGTACATAAGGAAACCAGCCATGGCGGGCAAGAGCCCGTTGTTTAAGGTTGGACAGCCAAGACATATACCTTTTGCATCTATTACATCTGTTACAATCTCGCTTCTATGATTAACGCCAAGATCAAGAAGCTTTACGCTTACGCCCGTTGATTCGAGGCCATCTGCCACCGCCTTGGCCATCATCTCGGTGCTATGCCACATGGTATCATATATTACCAAGGCCTTTTGGGTTCCCCTGTGGTGTGACCAATTTTCATAGGCCTTTAGGATCTTGCCAGGGTCTTTTCTCCAAATAACACCATGATCCGGGGCTATCATGTCTATCTCAATTCCAGCATCTGCAACACTTTTTAGGAGTTTTCTGACCTGTGGTGAATAGAGATAGAGTATGTTGGCGTAGTATTTCTTTGCCTGGTACATGAGTTCGGATTGGTCTACTTCATCATCAAAGCGCTCGCTTGTGCCAAGGTGCTGTCCAAATGCGTCACTTGATATGAGAAGCTTCTCCTCTGGAATGTAGGAAAACATGGAGTCTGGCCAATGCAACATCCTTGTCTCTATAAATGTTATGGAGCGCTTGCCAACTGATATGGTTTCCCCGTTTTCTACCACATGATATGGCCATTCTGGCCTGTGAAAGTGGGCTAGAAGATTTTTATGTCCCATCTTGGAGCAGATTATTTTTTCTGGTTTTACAAGTTCTACGATTTCCGGCAAAGAACCACTGTGATCCATTTCTACATGGTTGACCACTATATAGTCGATCTTTTCCGGATCGGTCAGGGTGCGTATCCTATGCACCAAATCGGAGCACAGGTTATGTTTTACAGTGTCAAAGAGGACGGTCTTTTCATCAAACATCAAAAAGGCATTATAGGTCGTACCCTTATAGGTTGAATAGCCATGGAAGTCTCTTACAAGCCAGTCCACAGCCCCTACCCAGTAGATATCTTTCTTTATCTCATATACCTGCATAACGATTTTCCTCCACTACTACTCTGCCGGCTCGAACTGATCCTTTGATGCTCCACAGATGGGACAAGTCCAGTCCTCTGGAAGATCATCAAAGGGCGTGCCGGGCTTAATGCCATTTTCAGGATCTCCGTTTTTAGGATCATATACATAGCCGCATACTGTACATCTATACTGTTTCATTGATTTCACCTCTGTCCTTTTCGAGGCCACCTCAAAAAATTTTTCATGGATCTTCAAAACTTGAGGATGGCCTTTGTTTATTTCTATGCTGTAGTTTTGGTATGTGCTTCCGCAACAGACCCATCACCTGCCAAAGGCCTGAACATGGCCTTTGTGGCACCGCATACAGGGCATCTCCAATCATCTGGAAGATCCTCAAATTTTGTCCCCTTGGGGATCTTTCCTTTCCTGTCTCCTTTATCGGGATTATAAATATAGCCACAGTTGACAGTTTGACACTGGTACATCTCTTCAGGCTGTGCCATGATTTCCTCCTTGATTTAGTGGTGTGGCCAGGCTTTTTTCGGCCTTTTATGAAAAATCAAAAGCTGCAGGGCCTGTTGTTTTTAACAGGCACCTGCCATTGTTACTCCAAAAGAAGGACTATTATTCTTGAGGCATCGGAACA
>Ga0256914_1000294_pt1 | contig 48179 bp, 51 predicted proteins | sample HulkmetaG_FD_191571 | JGI IMG/M metagenome (GOLD analysis project Ga0256914, IMG submission 191571) | Hydrothermal chimney microbial communities from Main Endeavour vent field at the Juan de Fuca Ridge, Pacific Ocean - Hulk | ecosystem: Environmental > Aquatic > Marine > Hydrothermal vents ...
GCTATTAATGAGTTAAGAGAGGCAATTAATTACTGTGATGGGCTAGGTATCTCATCACCTCACTACTTCGACCCTAACGTACTTAAGGAATTAGTGAATACTACAAGGAGGTACCGGAAGTTAGTGCTATCGCATGTAAGTGAAGTTAAGGAGGTTCACGATCTTAACGACTTTGATTACTTATTAAAGGTTGGTAAGCCCGATGCCATCATTCATGGCTACTGGTTAAGTGAGGATGAACTCTTAACTGCTAAGGAGTTAGGTGTGACTGTAGTTATATGCCCCAGGTCAGCTACGTGGTTCTTAAGCGGTGAGCCTAGAATCGACTTACTCTATGGGTTAGGTATTAATGTTTGTTTAGGTACTGACAATGCTGGTTGGGTAAGTCCCGACATATGGAGGGAGCTAGAATTTACTGCGTTACTAATGAGGAGGTACTGCGGCTTAATTGATGCTAAGTGGTTACTCAAGCTAGTTACTACTAACGTATCTTCAATAATAGGTATTAGGAACGTCATCTCTGAAGGTGAGTTAGCTAATATCACCTTACTCAATAGTGAGTTGATTAACTTAAATGTAGTTAGGAATAAGTACTTAAGTATAGTTAAGCGTGGATGTCCTGAAGCTGTAGAAGCCGTATTAATTAATGGTGGTGTCGCGTATGATAGACGTGGAAGGCTTAAGGCCTTACGTAGTAGTCTACGTAACTGAGTCCGTTGATGGTAAGATAGCGTCGAGGAGCGGTGACTCTAGAATTAGTTGTCGATACGATTTAATCAGGCTTCATAGGCTTAGGTCTGAGTGCGATGCCGTGATGGTTGGTGCTGGCACAGTCATTAATGATGACCCTAGACTAACTGTCAGGTATGTTAGTGGTAGAAACCCTCTCAGAGTAGTTATTGATGGTAGGTTAAGATCACCTCTAGATTCTAAGGTATTTAATACTGATGAAGCTCCCACGGTAGTTTTCACATCACCTAAAGCACCTAACGATAGGGTTGAGTATTTAAGAGGGAAAGGCGTTAATGTTGAAGTTACTAAGGTTCTAGAGGGTAGTGATTACTTAATTGACTTGAGGGAGGTGCTTAAGGTGCTTAGACTAAAGTACGGGGTAGGTAAGTTACTCGTTGAAGGAGGTGCCGAACTTCTTTGGTGGTTATTTAGTAGTGGTTTAGTTGATGAGGTTAGGGTTACTATATCACCTTACATAATAGGTGGGAGTGAAGCTACCTCGATGGTTGAGGGCTTAGGTTTCGGACCTAAGGAGGAATGGGTTAGATTGACCTTAAGTGACGTGGTTATCTGTGAATGCGGTAATGAAGTCCATCTAAAGTACTTAGTTAGTAAATTACCAGATAATCTCCGTACTTGATTCCTTAATAGCTTCTGAGAGCACTTTCATTAATGCTGAGATATTACCTATGACTAAAGTACTGAAGCCTAGGGCTAATAACGCTGTTGAGCCTATATTGCTTAAGGCTTTATTAACATTAACTACTAAGGTTAACTTACCATTACTTAGTGACGTACTTATTGATAGTGATGAGAGTATGAGTATGACGCCTATAATATTAAATACTGCCGATATCGCTAAGTACTTAAGTCCGTAGATGAGTGCTCTCCCCCACTTCATGCTCCCCACCCCTCCGCTATAATGTCTTAATTAGTAAGTGCATTAAAGTACGGAGGCGTCATTGATCGGTAATTTCTGGATAATTCCCCAGTATTTTCTGTAGTATTTCTTTAGTACTACTAATACTTACTTATATTGAGGGTACGTAGGGTGGGTAATGACCTACTAGCCGTGGTTAAGGAGTTACTGAAGTACTACCGATTTAATACTGATGAGTACGTAGCTACTAAAGCATTAAGTAGCGGGTTACATCCACTAGGCATACTTGTCTCCATAATATTAAGTCAGAACACCTCAGATAAGAATGCCTTGAGGGCATTGAATAACTTAAGGAAGGCGCTAGGCAGTAGGTTAGGTCCTGAGGAGCTGAGTAAGGTTGACCTAAGGACCTTAGAGAATTTAATAAGGCCTGCTGGTATGTTTAGGATCAAGGCTAGAGCCATAATGAATGTTGTGAAGAGGTTCGGAGGTAATAACGATTTAATGAGTCTCGAACCTACTAAGTTACGTAAGGAACTACTGTCTATACAGGGCATAGGCCCTAAAACAGCTGATGTCTTCTTACTAATGGTTAGAAATTACCCGACATTCCCTATTGACACTCACATACGTAGGGTCTTAAGTAGGCTAGGGTTCGTTGAGGAAGGTAGTGATTATGAGGTCATTAGGAGGGTGGTTATGGATTCACTCCCACCTAGGCTATACCTACCAGCTCACCTAGTATTGATTAAGCATGGAAGAACCTTATGTAGGGCTAGGAACCCTAAGTGTTTAGAGTGCCCAGTACTTAAGTACTGTAGGTACGGTAGGAACCGATGATGTAGGCTAGATTAGGTGATTAATGATCGGGGTTTCGGGTCACTGAGGCTATTCCCTAATACTTAACGTCTGACACTCCCTTGATGTAGAGGTATAGTGTAGCATCTCTGTAACCTAAGGATATTCGCATTATATGTACAGGTCTCCATCCAGGAACTTCAAAATCTAAGGTAATTACCCTAGTACCCATCCTTAACTCGCGTTCAAGCTTAGGTCTCAACATTCTATTAACCGACGTTAGTAAATACATGTAAACTATCGTGGCCTTACTTAGGTCTACATTAAAGAAGTTATCGTTTATGAATTCTATTCTGTCGTAAACACCCATCTTTCTAGCCTTCTCCTTAGCCCTCTCAATTAACTCCTTACTAAGTTCTACACACACTACCTTAGCTCCTCTTAAGCTAGCTTCAATAGCTACTCTACCATCACCGCATCCTAAATCATAGAACACATCATTACTCGTCGGTTTAGCTAATAGCATTATGTACGGAAGTATCTCTGACCTCGTAGGAACCCAAGGAGCCAATATCCCCGTGCCTGACCCATACGGTGGGTCTACATAGAGTAGTAAGTTGCCTGCAACCTCCTTAAGCCACCACCTTAAGTCCTTACTCATTCCTCACTACCTATGCCGTTCTATGTTGTGTAGGGAAAAAACTTTACTTTAGATTAGTGCCTAACGTTAATTAGTAATTCTTACGAGTAAGGCTTGGTAGGTAAGTATGGTTACTATTAGGTGGCACGGACACGCGTGCTTCGAGATAGTTAGTTCCAAGGGTTACACAGTCGTTATAGACCCACACGACGGCGGTAGTATAGGTATTAAACCACCTAAGGTTAAAGCTGATGCCGTACTCATGACTCACGATCACTTTGACCATAATGCATGGCACGTAGTTTCTAAGGAGGGAACCCTTAAATACTTAATGAAGGAGGGTGATTTCGAGGTTAATGATATTAAGGTATTAGGTGTTAAGGCCTACCATGACAAGTATAGGGGGAGACGTAGGGGAGCTGTCGTAATGTATAAACTAATTGTTGATGACTTAGCAATACTTCATGTGGGTGATTTAGGTCACGTACTGAGTGAGGACGTAGCTACTAAGTTAAAACCGCTGGACATACTCATGACGCCAGTAGGTGGTACATTCACTATAGACGGTAAGGAGGCGCTAGAACTAACTAAGATCCTAGAACCTAAGGCAGTAATACCTATGCATTACTGGGTTCCAGGTATTAACTTACCCTTAGCACCATTAGATAACTTCCTCTCAATATGTGATTATGAAGTCATTAAGTTAGGTAGTAATGAATGGATTGTAAGTAAGGAGGAGTTAAGTAAGTGGAAAGAAACAAAGGTAGTAGTTTTTGAGTTACCTAAGTAAGTATTATCCTCCTAATCCTTAACCTCCTACCCCTAGTTAATTCAGCTATATTTGCTTTATTATTAATGAACGTCACTATAGCCTCTCTAATTAACTCAGACCTAGGTATACCTAACTTCATAGCTAGAGCGTCGAGTCTCTCAAGGAGCTCCTCATCTATTTTAAACGTAACTACCCTCACACATCCACACCTAAGTCTCTTATGGTATTAGAGGGACTTAATACCTTCTATCGTTCTCTAAGCTATTTCTGATATGTACGACTCTTTTAGTAGTTGTACATATCATAGCTAGTTTTAAATACTACGATTAATGTATTTCTCTTGGAGGGGTCAGACATACCGACAGTACATATATCACTGCCGGAGAAGCTGTACAGTAGGTTGAAGAGGATAGCTAGTGATATGGGTATTCAAATAACTGACCTTATAAAGATGTTCATAAAAGCCGGTCTTGATGGTGGAACGATAGTAACAAGTAACGCGCCTAACATACCAAGTAATGCCACATTATCGAAAGTTGAGAAGGAAGTGTCCTACCTTAAGGGTAGGGTATACATAATGGATCTGGTGATTAAGGACCTGCAATCTAAGATTGAGGAGCTTGAGAGGAGGCTAGAGGAGATAGAATCACCTGATGTACTATTCAATATTAGACGCTATAGTGAGGGTAGACTTAATAAGCCTTGACACTATTATTTCACGGCCCCGCCTAAGGCCCCGAGTCTCGGGGCGTTATGAGGCGGGGAGGGCCACCCCCGGCCCTTCTCCTTACTTATCTGCTTACTGATGACTTAATCCTCTTAATTAATTCCTTAGCTTTAGGTCTACTTAATACGCTCTCCCTTATTGGCTCCACGATCCTTATTAGATAGTTACTTACCGCGTTTTTTAGGTCTAGCGGGTGTAGCTTACCCTCTACGTAATCCCTCTCTAGGTCCTCATACCTCCAGTACGTTATCGGACCTCCGTACTTATTTGGTCTATCAATCCTGAACTCCACTTCAGATTCTCTAAATATTATGTACTTAGCTATAGCTAGTACAGGGTTACCCTCAACCTGCCTTGGTGGGCAGTATGCCTTCCTAATCTTACTCCTTATCTCTTCATTCGTGTCGGTTATGAATATAGCTGACTCAGGTCTTGATTTACTCATTTTAATCTCTACGTAGTACTCGTCCCTACTTAACCTACTTACGTCCATCCTACCAGTACCTACTAATGAAGGTATTAAGGGTGTGTGTATAGCTACTACTTTCTTCCACTTAAGTTTCTCAGCTACATCTCTAGCGAGCATGTGTGCCTTACGTTGATCCATACCGCCTAAGGCCACATCAATCCCTAGGTGGAATATGTCGGTTACCTGCATGAGTGGGTAAATGAGTTTTGAGAAGTCGGTCTCAGCCTCATCCGCCTTCCTACCCATTATAGTTAGGGCTCTCCTAACCCTAGCTAGTGAGAGTACCTTAGCTACCCTAAGTAACTTCCCCCAATAATCAATATCCTTAACTAAGTCCTCAGCATACACGAATTCGTACCTACCCTCAAGACCTAGAGCATTAAGTACGTCAGCTACGTGCTGTGCCGCATACTTAATTAACTCTAAATTACCTCCCAACTTATCATTTATCCATGCATGCCAAGTAGCTGCTAATAACTTCATCTTAATACCTACATCAACTAAATCCTTAAACTTAAACGCCCAGACTAACCACCCAATATGGAATATACCGCTTGGCTCAAACCCTAAGTAACCAGTACCACCTACCTCTAGGACCTTCCTTAACTCTTCCTTAGTCACTACCTCCTCAGCACACCTAGTAGCTACTCTTAACCTATCCTCTAAATCCATAGCACCACCTAAGAGAGATAGTACGTAACTCTTAAATTACTTACTTACGTGGTTAATTAACTAAATGAAGTATTTGTAAGTAGATACCCTCCCCTCACCGACGATATTTAATCTGTAACCGCAGTAGGGGCACCTACCGTCCTTACTTAACCTATAATTAATTACTCCGTAATGTGTCCTCCTAATAACTACCTTACCGCAGTTGGGGCATTTAGTATGCATGTACTCCGTACTTGCTATGTTACCCACGTACACATACCTTATACCACTCCTTAATGCCTCCTCATATATACGAATAAGTAACTCAGTACTTGTGGGTGGTTTAAAGTATTCGTAGGCTGGGTAATACCTATTTACATGCAGTGGTACGTCATCACCTAAGTATCTTAAGTGATTATCTATTACCCAATCAATACATTCGTCCCAGTCATTAGCTCCAGTAACTACTAAGTAGACAGCCTCAACATGAACACCTAACTTAATAGCTTCAGATAAGTTCCTAAGTATTTCTGTAGGGTCTGGTATTCCTTGGTACTTCCTATAAGTCTCTGGGCAACCCTTAATATCTGCACTTATGGCGTCTAATCCCGCCTTAACTAATTCATGTAGGGCTTCCCTAGTCATTGATGCGTTAGAAACTATTACTGTGTAAAGTCCATGCTTCTTAGCCTCCTTGAAAACGTCGATTAAGTATTCAAGATGTATTACTGGTTCGTTAAAGCTAGCGCATACACCCTCATCACCCCACCTTAAAGCATACTTAACTATATCCTCCGGTGATATCGTCTTAGAATCCTCCGGTGGTGGGTACTTACTTAAGTGCCAGTTCTGACACCAAGGACAGAGGAAGTTACATCCCCAACCACTGAAGGTAGTTGCTGACGATCCTGGGTAAAAGTGGAAGAGAGGCTTAATCTCTATCGGTCTTGACTCTATAGCTGATACCTTACCGTAACCTACGTTATAGAGCTTACCACCTAAGTTTCTGTAGTTCTTGCATAGCCCGTAACTTCCTTGAGGTATTGAGCATCTCCTAATGCATGTACCACACCTAACTCTACCACCGCCTTCGGGTTTCTGAAGTATTGCGTACTTACTCATTATCCACCCGTGGAATTAGTTCTTAGTTCGTGAATAAGTTATTTAGTTATGTACTTAAGTACCTCCTTAATCACATCAACTATCTCATTAACTACAGCTTCTAGGAACCTCTTACCCTTATCAGCACTACCTAGTCTAGGGTCTCCATTAAGTGGTAGTGTGAATATGTACTCGTCAATTACCTTAGAGTATAGCCTACCCTTAATGCTTAGGTAGGGCTTTGGATTAGGTACTGCGTACTCCATCTTAACTAACTCGGGAGCTACTGCTAATACCGCTGAGGTCTCGTCATCTCCTCCATGACCTACAGCACTGAAGAGTTCCTTCCTAACATCCTGAGCTACGTGGGTCCACCAATTAATGACTAATACAGTACCATTAGTTTCGTAAGTTACGTCTCTAGCAGCCATCGATAATGGTAATGTATTACCTCCATGACCATTAATGATTACCAGTAACTTAAATCCATTCTTAAATACTGATCTCATAACCTCAGCTACGTACTCCTTAAGTACGTCTGACCTAACGTCTATAGTTCCTGAGAACTTACTTAAGGCCTTACATGATCCGTAGTATATTGGGGGCATTACTACGGCATTACCTAACTTCTCAGCAACTCTCTCAGCTATCCACTTAGGTACTATAGTGTCAGTACCTAATGGTAGGTGATCTCCATGCCTCTCAACACTACCTACAGGTAATATAGCTACTACCTTCTCAAGAGATTCGAAGTCCTTACCGACTAATTCATCCCACTTAATGACCAACCCTACTCACCCCTTAATTAGTTCCTTAAGCCTACTCACGAATTCTTCCTTATCAACTATAGCCCTCTCATGAATACCATGACCTACCTTCCTACCCCTCCAGAACACCTCAACCCAGAACGTGAGTCTATTCTTATCAATACTTAGTAATTCAGACCTAACCTCAATCTCCTCACCTATGGGTGCTGCTGTTAAGTGCCTAACATTAACTAGTGTACCTACCGTTGTCTTTCCCTCAGGCAGGTAAGGCTCTACAGATTCCTTACACGTCTCCTCCATAAATGCTATCATCGAAGGTGTTGAGAGTACCTCAATATTTCCTGAACCAACGTGTTTAGCTGAGTGCTGAGGTCCCGGAATGTATTTCTTTACGTATTTAAGCCCCTTAACTAACTCACTCATAATTATCACCGACTATGCTTAGTTAATCCTCCTTAAAAGTATGTGTTCATGATTAGTACATAGGTAATTAGCGAGATGATGGGTAGTACCTGTAGTAGAATAGCTCTTGGGTCATAACTGAAGTGGGGATTGAAGAACCTTAACTTAAGGTAGAGCCCTTCTTCATACATCCTTGAGTGCTCTATAGACGCTAATATACTCACAGCAACGCCTTTACCAACGCCCTCCCCCTTAAGGTCATTAACTAGTAAGGCTGACTCCATATCACGTAATGTATGGGGTATTACCTTCCATAAAAGCGCTGGGAACACTGCACCCTCCTTAATACCTAGTCTTCTGAGTAGGTACGAAATCTCCATGGGATTCATCATGAATACTGCAGTAAGTATTGATAAAGTATTGAGTAGTACTCTAGAACCTATTATTAATGAATTAATTAGTGAGTGCGTAAACGGTATTGTAGTTAGTACGTACCAAGCTGTAGGTAGTATTGCGAGTATTACTGAGTAGATGAATAACCTATACGTTCGTGCTGTTAAATGAATTAACACCAAGGTAATCATTACTATCACCAATCCGTACCTACACCAAGTACCTACGTATACTAAGGTAGTAGCTAATGCGATCCCAAGTATTGATGAGGAATGCCTCCACCAAGTATCGTCACCTATGAATACCGCTCTAAGTATTAGTTCCTCAATAACCGATACCAACTTCGTTATTGGGTTACTCAAGCGTAATCACCTCATCACATATGCTTAGTATGTCATCATCGTGTGATGCTATAACAAATGAAGTCCCTCTAGACCTAGCCTTAACTATTGATTCGAGTACGAAGTACTTAGACCTAGGATCTAAACCTACGGTTGGTTCATCAAGCAGTATTAAATCAGCACCCCTAACTAGTGCTGAAGCAATAGCCACTCTCCTTCTCTCACCAGTACTTAGTCTCATTATCGGTGACTTAGCTACGCAGTCCACGCCGAATAGCTTAAGTACCTCATAACGACCCCTAACCTCCTCAATAGGTGTTGGTTCCGAAAAGTAAAGTAGGGGATTATCAGGTATGTAGAGCACCTTACCATTCACACTTACTTCATAACTACTTCCAGACCTACGAGAGGCTATTAACTTAAGTAATGTGGTCTTACCTGAACCTGAGGGACCCCTAATGAGTAATACCTCACCACGCCTTACACTAAAGCTTACATTACTTAATACGTACTTACTCATTCCCGGGTACTTAAATCTACGTACATTAACTCTACACACTACATCACTACCTGGGCTTCCCCTACCTAACTCCTTAATCTTGCGTCTCCATACTTTATAGGGGTCACTATTGAGCCTTAAAGGCTCTAACCTACCGTTACTTAGGAAATAAACCTTATCAACTACAGATTCCCACTTGCTTACGTCATGGTCAATTATGATTACTGTTGCTTTAATCTCCTTAAGTATTCCCTTGACCACATTAACTACTTTTAAAGCGTTAATCTTATCCAAGTGGGATGTTGGCTCATCAAGTAAGAATATACTCCTCCCTGAGACCTCAGCTGATGCTATACTCAATCTCTGAAGCTCTCCTGAGCTTAACGTGTACGTAGGTCTACTTAACAGGTCATGCAGTCCGTACTTACGCAGTAACTCCTTAATATCACTCATACTTAACTTAAGCTTACTGAATGACATTACTTCAGACCATACATAAGGAGTTACTATAGAGTACCAAGGTTCCTGAGGTACGTAGTATATGTACTTACGTAAGTAAGTAGGATCAGGTTTTAACGTTCCTGAGACCTTAGCTTTAATTACGTAAGGTATGACTGTAGATATTACTCTAAGTAATGTAGTCTTACCTGAACCTGAAGGACCGGTAATTAACGTAGCCTTACCTGATTCAAATAGTGCTGTTAGTTTTGAGAGTACTTCTCTACCACCTTCGTAAGCTACGCTTAACTCCTCAATTACTACGTCATTACTCAATACCTGGCTTACCTCCAGTAGCTCTAGCTATGAATGAGGCTATAGGTAACGCTACTGAGAGCCCCACTAATGCTTGACCGAAGTTTACGGGTACCTCAAATAATGCCTGCATGGGTGGTACCCTATTAACTATTGGATTAGTGAAGAAGTACTCGTAGAGGAAGTACCCAGTAACCATTACCATACCACCTAATAGCATCGAGACAGCTAACGATACGTTCTCCTTACCCCTAACTAGTACTGCGTATAGTAGAGTAATCGTTATGACCGCACCTACGCATACCCATAGTATAGGGCTTAAGCTTATCTTACCAGATATCAGTACAGCCTTAAACCCTAACACACTAACGGGTACTGAAGTTAATTCAGCAATACCTGACAACTTAAACACACCTAAGGTAGTTATGACAGCACCTACAGTTACTGAAGCTACTACTGAGAGTGCCTTAGCTAATCTTAGGGATCTCCTCCTAAGTACTGATATCAAGTAAGAAACCACGAATCCCTCACAGAACTTAATCACTAAGGTACCTGGTGCGAAGTAGGGGTAGCCAGTTACTGCATCAGCTATTGCTGAACCTACACCGGCAGCTATTGCCGTCTCGAGTGGGGGTGATATAGCTGCTATCGCGTATATTGCTGTCTCACCTAAGTTGAAGTAACCCCTAGTAGCTGGTGTGTAGATCTGAAGGACTACCGTAGCTACGAATACTAATGCAGTGAATATCACTAACCTAACTACATTACCTACGCTTCCCATTACACCACCGAACCTAGTCTAATGTGGTGACTTAATTAGTCGGAGCATCAGTATCTACCTCAGTATTACCTAATAATCATTAACCCTTTATTAGTTACTTCATAGAGCTTCCTAACCCTACCATCAACTCTAACCTCACCTACTCTCCTAATTAATCCATTACGCTCTAACTCGCTTACGTGTTGGTAGAGGACTCTTAGGCTCACCTTAATCCCGTACTTGTTCCTTAGTTCCTTCCATATAGCGTAGGGGTGCAGTGCTCCTTTAATAGCTATCAATTCAAGTATCTTTAATTTAGTGAATCCTATGTTAATACCTAGTACATTCTCAGCTTCATGCCCGCATACGCTCCTAAGTATGGCTACATCGCTTAATCCTCCACTAGTCATTACTGCTAATACTCTATCCGAGCTCGTTACGGTACCATTACTTACCAACTTAGTGAGTGCTGCTATTGTTGATGCTCCTACAGGGTCGGTAAGTATCCCTTCGAACTTAACTAAGTACCTTATAGCCTTAATGACTTCAGATTCGCTAACCTCAATTACCTTACCTCCAACCTCCTTAATTATTTCATTAACCACGTTACCCAGTAATGGCTTCTCAACATAGATGTCCCTAAGTAGGGGTGTCCTACTTGATGCTTTTACGGCATATATAGTCGCTGAATTACCCAGCTCCTTGATGCAATTCCATATAGTAGTCACTAAGGCACCATCACCTACGGGTACAATTATTATTGAGGGACTTACTGACTTATTCAGCAACTCATTAATTACTATCTCATAGTAGAGCGTCCTATAACCATCTAGGAGGTAAGGATTGGTAGGTATTATCGGGAAGTACCTACTCTTAAGGACCTTACTTAATGCTTCCTCATAATTACTTACGAATTTAACTTTATCAGCTAGCGCTATTGATTGATAAGCCTTAATTGGTGAGACGGAATCAGGCATTACTATCAGTGACTTAAGTCCGAATCTCCTAGCGTACGTACTTACAGAGACGCCTAAGTCACCTAGTGATGCTGATGCTACGTACTTAATACCTAACTGCTTAGCGGTAGCTACCGCAGTAACTACCCCCCTATCGATGAACGTACCTGTAGGATTTCTTGATTCATCTTTAATAATTAAAGACTTAATACCTAAGTAGTTACCTAGTTCATTAGCTAAAAGTACAGGTGTTAATCCTTCATGTAGAGTTATTAAGTCCTTATAATTACTTACTAAGACATCAGATAATGCCCATATACCGTAAAGACCTTTCTTAAAAGTAAACAAAGGCTTACCTTCCCAATAGATAGTAGGTATAAGCACCGATCCGCATTTAGGGCATGAAGTAATTAACTCGTTATTCATAATGAGTAGGGGCTTAAACTCTTCATTACATTCCAAGCACTTAAGTACCCTCCTAACCACGCACTTAAACCCTTATGAAGGGTATTTAGGGGCTTAATAGGTATTATTTACTTAGGGCTGTAAATATTGAGTGGAGAAGCAGTTAGTTCATGGCCTAGATTAGCTGTTGGGGCTTTAGTACTTAGGGGTGATGAAGTACTCCTAGTCAAGAGGAGGTACCCACCAGCACCTAATAGGTGGTCAGTCCCTGGAGGTCACGTTGAGGCAGGGGAAGAGTTGAAAGAGGCTGTACTACGTGAGTTGAGGGAGGAGACGGGAATTATTGGTTATGACCCGTCACTCCTGGCGCTTATTGAGTACATAGCTTATAATGATTTAGGTAAGATTAAGTACCACTACTTAATAGTTGATTTCTTAATAAGGAGGTTTGAGGGTGAAGTAAGGCCTAATTACGAAGTACTTAGTGCTGGTTTCTTTAAATTAAATGATGCCTTAGAACTTAGGCTAACCGTAACTACTAGGAAATTACTGGAGCAGTTAAGGCGCGGTGTTGGGGAGGGTGAAGTAATGCATATTATATATAGGGAAGGAGGCAGTAGTAAGTAATTACCTTAAAAGCTACACTAAACAAATCACTTGAGGTAGTAGGATGGGGAGTAGGAGAATTATCCCCCCAGTTAATGAACTAACTCCCCAGAAGTTTAAGGAGACTTTTAAGAGGATAATTGAGGTTAAGGAGAGGGCAGGTATTAAGGCTATACTTGATAACCCGTCAGACCTATTTGAGAGAGCTAAATTATACGGCATACAGTACAGGAACGGTGCTTGGGGCTGGGCATCTAACATCTGGAGTAGATCTGCGGCTAACACCGTAGTTATTGAAAGAGATGAAGACCTTAGGTACGAGCATAAGTTACTAATGCTTAGGGTCCTAGAGCATATACTGGCTCAAGGACCCTTAATAAAGGTTGACGGCTACGTAGGTAAGCCAGGAACTAAGGTTCAGATGCATGCAACAGTATACGTAGATCCCCAATTCCCTGACCTAGCCTATAGATGGAAGCAGTTAGTATACCCAGCCCCACCCGATGAGGAACCCGACATTGAGGTCTTCGTAATACCTCACTACCTAGGTAACCCGAAGATACCTGGTAAGGATAAGTTACTAATGGTTATGAGGTTCCCGCACCATAACTTCACAATAATAACTATGTCCTCATATCAAGGTGAGATTAAGAAAGCAGTACTTACTCACTGGATCTTCCATGTCTATAAGAGAGGGTGCACGGGTGAGCACGCAGCCCTTAGGGAATTCACCGTAAAGACTGTTGATGGTAAGTGGAAGAGAGTTGTAATGGCTGTTTGGGGTTTAACGGGTACGGGTAAGTCAACGCATGGACTCTACGTATGGACTAAGGATAATGCTAAGATATATATTGAGAAGTTCGGGATAAACCCGCTGGACTACGTTAAGGATCAAGTAATTAAGAATGACGATATAGTAGCTATATGTGAGGATAGAGTGTACGGTTCCGAAAGGGGTTGCTGGACTAAGACTGAGGACTTAACACCTGAGCAGGTAGCTATGTGGAGAGCAGCAATGAGTCCTAGAGCGCTTCATGAGAACACTGAATTCGATGAAAGGGGTTATCCGAGCTTCAAGGGTGAGTTATTCCAGTACTTCGGTATGCCTAATAGGAACTCAAGGAGCGTTATATACTTGGAGGATACGGGCTACTTTGACGGAGATACCGTATCCTCAGGTCCTTTAAACACAGCTATATTCCTAACTCCTGGTTACTTCACTGATTATGCTTGGATAAAGATAGTCGATCCTGCATTAGCTGCTAAGGCATTAGCTGATGGTAGGACCATAGGGCACCCAGCACAAGCTAAGGAGGTAATCGGTAGGGTCAGGTACGTAGCTAGGTACGCACAACCATTCACTATGGGCGTCAGTAATACTGCTCACGTAGTTAGGTTCTATCAGTACCTTAAGAAGAGAATTGAGAAGGGCGACCCCATAGAGGTTTACATGTTCAATACTACTGGTAGGATCATAGCTAAGTACAAGTGGGTTGAGAAGAAGTTAGGTGATAAGACCATATTAGCTCCAGAACCAATACTCGTTGAAGTTAATGGAGTACCTAAGGCCGTAGGGGGTACTAGACCAACCATTGAGGAGACTGAACTCTTCATACTACAAGCAACTAGGGGTGCTGTTAAGTATAAGCCCCACCCCGTATGGGGTGAGAAGGTATTAGTACCTGCTGAAGTACCTGGAATAAGTCAGGAGAGACTTAAGGAGTTAGACCCAACTACCTACGTTAGTATGGATGAGTTCAGAGCGTTACTGAAGGCTCAGATTGAGGAGAGTAAGTTCTGGTTAAGGAAGAACTGCCCAGGACTTCCTGAAGAGATAATGAATGCTATGGATTTTGAGTAGCATTATACTGGCCAGGACTCTAATCTATACGCTGCATCCCAGAACATCCATTCATATTTTGATGCTCTAATGAATAACTTCTTAAGCACCTCGTAATTACCTTTACCTGTTACCCATAGATCATCCACTATACTCCTTAACTTACTAAGTAATTCTCTGTATTCCTTGCTTAAGTACACGCTACACCACTCAACGTATATTGGGTTGCTATTATTTCTTAGTAAGTCCTTATGTGTTTCAGCAATTACTAAGTACGTCCAGAAGCACGGTAATGTCGCTACTAGGCATTCTAGGGGTGATTTAAGGGCACACGTACTTATTAGGAAATTCATGTATGCTTCATTAGTTGGTGATGGTTCAGTACTTAAGACCTCCTTTAAATCCATGCCCAGCTTTTTAAGTAACTTAACGTAGTTCTCCATCTCTATAGTAGCGTCTAAGTAGGCTATCTCAAGCGCCTCCTTAGCTACTTCGTACTCAGCCTTAGATGCTAGTAGTGAGTATGCCCTCATCATACCTATTAAGTAGTTGTAGTCTTGACGTACGTAGTACTTGAATTTCTCGATGGGTAATGAACCACTGTACAACTCAGTTACGAATGGGTGATTAATTATCTCGCTCCATACACGCCTTACCTCCTCCTCATTCCTTAACCTCTCAGTTAAGGTGTTCACGAGTAATCACCTACTCAAGTAGTGAATCCCAAAACATCCTTTCATAACTCTGTATCATCCTTGACACTAATTCATACCTAACCATATCTACGTACCTCTCAATTATTGGGTACGACAGTCTCTCTAACTCATCATAGGGTCTAGAGAATAGCTCAAAGAACCCCACCTCCTTGATTCCGTACTTCTCCTTAAGCGCCTTCCCTAATCTACCTACGTTATTACCCCATATAGGAAGGTTTATTACTAAAGCCACCGCCGCCTCTCCTAAGCTAGCGTAATTAGCTAACCAAGCTAAGTAGTGGGTGTAAGCTACTGCTTTAGGGCTTAAGTACCTAGCAATAACTTCCTCACTCTCTAGCTTAATACCTACTTCATTAGCTAGCTTAACCAACTCAATATATGCTTGATAATCCCCATCAACACATAACTTAAAGAACTTAACCTCATCATCGTATTTAGAACGTGCCAGTAACTTAGATAAGCTCCTCATATCGTAGGGTACTATGTATAACTGATTAACGACAAACTTCCTTACAGCGTCCATAGGTAATGAACCTTCAATAGCCCTACTAATTACTGGATGATTTAGTATATACTTATTCTCTTCCTCCAACTTACTCCTTAACACCGAAATTATCTCACAGGCATTCAAGAATACCCACCCATTATTTCTTAGCTTGCCTCAGCCTTATTACTTAAGCCGAAGTTAGTTATTAATGTATGCAGTAGGGGGACATACCTAACTAAGCATCCCTTCATTGATGACTCTAAAGTACTATGCAGTTCAGCTATTTTACTTGATTCACCGGACACTATTAATATCTCTATACACATCTCACCTACGTGCATATGTATGTAACTATGGACTACATCCCTGAACGACTCAACAATACTTAATAAGTCCTCCCTACCGTACCTTCCAGTAAGTATCATTAGCCCCTTGCACTCATGAGGTACTACGTAATGCATGTGGTCAAGTAGGAAGTTACGTACAGCCTTCTCAATTAAACTTGATCTATCAACACCTAACTTACTAGCTAATTTATCAAGCACATCAGCTACGTTAGCTGTTATTGAGATCCCGAACCTCCTCTTCTCCTTCCCTACCCTAGACCTACTGCTCAACACCTACTCCCGAAAACAACATACTGCTTTATTACTATTTACGGTTACTTAAGCACGTTAGTGAATTAGCTTAATTACTCTTGATAATCTTTAAGTACGTGATGTAATCACTAAGTATTAGTTTGTCTTCCGTACAAAGTATTAGTCTTTATTAGTTAACACGTAAAAAGTATAGTGCAAGTAGTAAAACCCTGCCTTGGGTGTTAGTCGTGCCTCAAAGACTTAAGTTTGGTGTGTACCTCCCTGAAGAATTAGCTAATGAGTTAAGTGAGTGCATGAAGGTATTAGGTGTTACGAGTAAGTCTAGAATTATTCAGGAAGCTTTGAGGTTATTCATTAATGAGAATAGATGGAGACTAGGGGGTAGCGCGGTAGGTACTATAGGGGTTATTTATGACCATACCGTACCCGACGTTGATGAATCTTTAACAGATATCCAGCATGATTACTTAGACATAGTAGTAAGTACAATACATGTGCACCTAGATAAACGTAGGTGTATGCTTAACATAATAGTTAAAGGTAATGTTGAGAGAATTAAGGAGTTACTTAGTAAGTTAATTAATGTTAGGGGTGTGTTGTTCGCTAGGCCATTACTACTTAAGGTGGAGAGTGAGTCCAAGTAATTTCTCTTTCCTCATTAACCTAAACAATACTGATGACAATATAAAGAGAGGCGTTGATATGTAGCCTAGTATAGCATCAACTCTAATTAACCCGCTTAGTAATTGATTAATCATTAATTCACCATTAATGGCTACATCAACTACGGAAGCGAGGGTAGCTATTACTTGAATAGCCATTACAGCAACAGCTAATCCCGAACCTATTAGTAGGGTAGCGATAGTCATTAATGTATTATTCCTCATTAAGTAGTATGCTGAACTAATGAGTACTAGACCTATAGTTACGAGTACAACGGATAGCCATGGATCGGGCGGTATTACTGCTGGCAGTACCTCGTATCTTAGGCTGAACCAATTACTTAACCAATTAATTACTGAGGCCAAGCCTGAACCTACGTAAGCTAAGCCTATAATGAATGATGCCATAGCCATTAACGCTAAGGTCGTCTTCCTAACTAAACCCATACGGCCCATCTCAGTCACCCTAAACCAATTAACTTACCTATACCCACTATTACTAATGAAGCTACGTAAGCTAGGGTTACCTGATACGTTAGAGCTAGCAACGCGTACTTAAGCCCTAATTCACTCTTAATAGCTGCTAACGTACCTATGCAGGGTACGTAAAGAAGTATGAATACCATGTAAGCGAAGCCCGTAAGCGGTGTGAATACATGTGCTAGTGTAGCTACTAAACTTCCCTTACTAACACCGTAGAGTACACCTAATGAACCCAGTACTATCTCCTTAGCTACTAAACCGAAGAGAAGGGCTGAGCAGGCTCTCCAGTCCCACCCCATAGGTAATGTGAAGTAAGCTATTACGTGACCTAGGAACCCTATCCAGCTCTTCTCAAGTAATGATGTATTAGTTAGTGCTTGAGGTCCTAAATAACCTGAGGGTCCCGTAACTGATAGTAGCCAAACAATAACTACGCCACCCAATATCACCGTACCTGCCTTAACGAGGAATTTCCTTGTTCTCTCCCAAGTCTTAGCTAGTACATCAGCTGGTCTAGGTACTAGGTACGGAGGTAACTCCATTATGAATCCCATGGAGGGTCCCTTAAACATTAGTTTCCTCATGATTAAACCAACTATTAATGCTAGTAGTATTCCTATCCAATACATAGAAGCTACAGCAGCTCCTGCGTAGTTACCCATGACGGCACCCGCTATAGCGAGGTATACGGGTAGTCTAGCACTGCATGAGGATAATGGTGCTATGAGTGCTGATACCTTCCTATCATTCTCATCTTCTATCGTCCTAGTGGACATTACGGCAGGTACGTTACAGCCGAAACCTATTATTAGGGGTATGGCTACCTTACCCGGTAATCCGAACTTATGGAATATCTTATCAACTACGAAGGCGAACCTAGCTAAGTAACCTACATCCTCAAGTACCGATAGACCTAAGAAGAACATAGCTATTACTGGTAGGAAGGTTAGTACAGCACCAACACCTGATAGTACACCATCAGCTAGTAGTGAGGTTAGCCAGTCAGGTAAGTTATGCAGGCTTAGTACGTAATTACGTAGGATTTCATCGAAGAGTAATCTAATTAAATCCACTAAGGGCGTCGATACTTCGAAAGCAAACCTAAATAATAGGTACATTATAGTTAGCGCTAGTGGTATCCCAAGTACCTTATGGGTAAGTACTGAGTCAATTACTTCAGTAATTGTTACCTTACCTACTTCAACATAGCTCCTAACTAAGTTAGCTATTCTTAATGACTCTCTATACCTAGCCTCAGTTATGTATGTCTCTAAATCACCTAACTCCCTACTCAGTTCCTCCCTAGCCTTAATTACTAAGCCCTTAATTTGGGGACATAGACCATCTACAGTACTTAATACGTGCTCATCTCCCTCAAGTAACTTAATAGCGACCCATCTCCTAGGATACTTCAGTCCTTCACACCTTCCTAGCTCCTTAACTAACTTACCTATCCAGGCTTCGATGAGGTCACCGTAATTCACTACGTAAGGTTTAACCTCCTTTCTCTTATAGGTATCGATTATTGCTCTCACTAATTCATTAATACCGTATCCGGTTATGGCTATGGTAGGTACTACCTCAACACCTAACAATCTACTTAGTGCCTTCCAATCAACTTCAATACCTTCGTCCCTAGCTATATCAATCATATTTAGAGCGACTACTACCTTAACACCTAGCTCAAGAATTGATAATACAAGATGAAGACTCCTCTCAAGATTTGCTGCGTTAGCAATTACGACTACGACGTCAGGGGATTCATTGAGTATGAAGTTCCTAGCTATTACCTCATCGACCGTATAGGGTGTTAGGCCGTAGATTCCGGGTAAGTCCGTAACCTCTATTAAGTACTTGCCAATGATTAATTTACCTACCTTCTTCTCAACCGTAACTCCTGGCCAGTTACCTACCCATGCCTTCCCTCCAGTTAATTTATTGAATATTACTGACTTACCTACGTTTGGAATACCTACTAAAGCTACCTTAATCTTAACTAAGTCTTTACTTAAGTCATGATTAGTAACAAATGCCTCCTCACCTCTCAATAACTTCAATGCATGCGGCTTCCGACTTCCTAATACTTATTGGGAACCCACTAACTATGACTTCTAGGGGATCGCCTAGGGGGGCCGTTCTTAGGACCCTAATCTTAGCTCCAGGTATTATTCCCATATCGAGTATTCTACGCTTAACAACTCCGTTACAGTTTATACTAACAACTACATACTCTCTACCCATAGAGGCTTCAGACAGCCTCACTGATCTACCCGTAGTCTTTAGTACTCCTCTACTCAATTAGGTCACCCTAGTTAGGTTTCCCTAACCTAACTCACGTAAGGCCTGTTAAAAACATTTTTCTGTGCAATATCTCAGAAATAATGAATTTAATTTAAAAACTAAGGTTTCTTAATTAGCTTATACCTCTCATAGAGAAGTGTTACCTCCTTATCACTAATTAGGAACTCCACCATAACTCTCCTTGAGTTTATTAATGTATAGAACTCGGCCTTATCCTTAGTTAGTTTTACTGGGATTAATGGTACTTTAACCTCCTTACCATCTATTCTCTCATTAATGTAGAGGAAGTCCCCCTCCTTACTAACCCTCACTTTTATAGTTCCCTTAAATCCTACGTAATTACCTACTAACTTACTCGCTACTTCCTCGTACGTTACGAATGGTAGTTTAGTAACGTCAGTGTTTAGTAGTTTCGCTATTACGTACATACCTATGTTAGAGAGTGGGTATCCGGAGGCGTTAGCTAGTATAGCTACACCAACTCCCTTCTCCGGTACGTAACCTATGAATGCTGTATAGACTAGTACTGAACCACTATGACATACTAACTTAGTGTTAGTACCTAGGAAGTTCGGGTATATTATTAATCCGTAGCCGTAGCCCTCATTACCTAGTAACGTGTGGGGTATCCTTACGTAAGGCCTCTCCATAGCCTCTATAGACTCCTTACTTACTATTCTATAACCTCCGAACTCCCCCCTACTTAAGTACATTAGTATGTAGTTACTTAGGTCAAGTACATTACTTAATATACCACCATCAGCCTGTATACCGTATGGGAACTTACCCTTACGTATGCTACCGTCAATACTTACTATGTATGGTGTAGCTACGTTCTCATCCTTAACGACCTCATCCCGCTCTAGGTAAGTCCTCCGCATCTTTAACGGCTTCAGTATCTTACTCCTAATGTAGTCCGCATACTTCACATTACTTACTCTCTCAATGACCTTACCTAGTAGTACGTACCCTTCATTTAAATAGTAGAACCTCTCACCGGGTTTAGCTACGCTCCATTCAGTAGCTCCTCTCATGAAGTCAATTACGTCGTTAGGGTCCGCGGTAGGTAGCCATGAATCCGTAATACCTAGGTAACCATCTATTAATGCTTCTGCATACCCCAAGGCAGGTATTCCTGAGGTATGTGTTAGTAGGTGATGTATTGTTACGTCCTCACCACGTACCTTAAGGTTTATACTTAAGTACTTACTTACGGGATCCGTAAGTTCTAACTTACCCTCCTCCCTTAACTGCATAATAGCTAGTGCTGTGAATGACTTAGTTACTGAGCCTATACCGTATACTGTACCTTCATTAGCTGGTAGACCCTTATCTAAGTCCCTATAGCCGAAGCCCCTAGTGTATTTAACTTCATTATTAACTATGACTGCAATACTTAGCGCCGGTATTCTAGACTCGCTCATCTTCCTAATTACGTACTCAGATATTTCACTCCATAATTCATTAGTAGGCATGATAGGCACCTAAGTTACTTCTTAACCCACCAGAACCTATCGAAGTATATGTTCTTACCCTTAACGGAGAGTGGTATACCTAATACGTAGTCAGCATCCACGAAACCTATTTCCTTAGCAGCTACCCCTATCGAGTACATAATCCTGTTATCTACGTTGAGCATTGAGGCTACCTTAACAGCTGAGCCAACAGCTATCCCTAAATTAACTATGGCCATGTAGGTATTCATGTCGATACCCAACTCCTTAGGAGCTTTAACACCTATATCAACTACCTTAGAACCTATTATGACGACAGCATCAGACTCCCTAACACATCTAGCATCTCTCTCAAAGAACGAGCCATACTTACTAGCTAACTCCTCCATCTTACTAGCTAACCTCTCAAGCTCCCCAGGATCACTAATCACTACTGACACTACGTTATCTATACCCCTAGCCTTAGGTGCTGTCTTAGCAGCTATGACCATTAACTCAGCAACCCTAAGAACACCTGACCTTATTAGGTCAGCCTCAGGAAGCATTAGGACCTACCGAAACAAATATTGCTCAATCCAATTAATACTTACGACCATCAAGTAATGAAGCAAAAAGTTATAACCCACCTCATAAAGTGAGGTTAAGGGAGTAGAGAGGGCCCGTCGTCTAGCCCGGTTAGGACGCCGCCCTTACGAGGCGGAGGTCCGGGGTTCGAATCCCCGCGGGCCCACCAGCCCTACCTACACTTCTTAAGTACTCAATTAGGTTATGTGGTGAATTCGTAGCATTACTTGGAAGGTTTTTCTTGCTTAGTTATATGAGACCTGCTTCATATAGCTTAAGTGCCTTGTAGTTGATTATTATTGATGTAGCTATTAGTACTGATGACATTATAAATGCTGATTGGTAGTTAAGAGTATTTACTACTGTAGACATCATGAATCCCGTAGCTAATCCTGCACTCATTAATGCATTCATAGTACCTACTAGCTCGTCCTTACGTCTAGGTGGTGCTAGCTTTGATGTTATTATACTCTGCACGCTACCTACGAACGCCCACGTAGCTCCTAATGAAGCGTATAGTAGGTAGTATAGGTGCTTACTACTCACGAGGAGCGGAGGTATCGCGAAGAGTACTACCCTAGCAGTTAAGGCTACTATGTGTGCTTGCCAGAGAGTTATTACATTCTCCGATATCCTTAACTGCATTAAGTACAGAGTAAGGCTTGAGGTACCAGCTACTGCTGAGAGAGCTATGAATGTGGCGTCATCAATCATAACCACCTTCTTTAGGTATATAGGTAATACCGTAAAGTAAAGACCTATTGATGCGTAAACTACGTAAGTGGATATTAGAAATACCTTAAGTGAGGCTAACCTCCTAATCCTCATTACTGGCTTAGGAAGTGCTAATGGGTTAAATAACCTCACACGCTCGATAACCCACCTATAGAGCGATTTAAAGCTAAGTACTTTCTGAGCCTCAATAACACCTACAGTCCTAGGTAAGGCTACTGAGGTTAACGAAGCTACTAAGAACCCAATACTAGACAACGCAAATAGATGCAGGTAACACACACCTAATCCCCTAAGGAATGATCCAATAAGTAATGATGCTATCCAGCCAATACTAGATGCTACATAGAGTAGCGTTACTCCCTTACCTCCTCTCCATAACTCAGCAAATATGTTCGTCTGTATTACGGTTGACAGAGCTATTAGTAGGGCGTAAGGTACTTGAATAAGTACTATTAGGTAAGGATTATTTAGTAAACCAGTAATTAAGGCTACTGAGAACGTTAGTGAGGAACATACCATGAGCGCTACCTTCCTATGAAGACCTCTAAGTACTGTCGGTAGTACCCAACTACCTAAAGCGTATGATAGGCAGTAAGAAATGTTAATTAATGCATACTCAGTAACTCCGCCTCCGTACTTAACAGTTACCAAGGGTAGTAACGTACTGTAGAGTGCAGTACCGAAGCTAAGCATAGCTGGTATTACTAGATACTTAATCCTCACTACTTAACCACCCTAACTTTCAGTGATTACAGCTTAAGTAGGTGAGGATGCTTAAGTAGCATAAGTAATTCGATGATTGCTTAAATGGTCCTCACGGATATACTCTCCTAATTTTCTCACCGACCCTTATGTATACCTCAATATACTTACCTAAGCCACTAGTCACTATCTTAGGTCTTAATACAGCCTCGATCTGAAAGAGACCTGCGAAGTCATTCATTATGACGTCTATCCTAGTTGGTACATCCTCACCGCTACTAATGATTACCTTCTTAATACTTAATGCTGATACTGCGTGCATATCTAACTTACCTAGTTTGTAAGGTATCCTAGCTCTGCCCTCAGCCATGTCGGTCCCATCAGCTACCTTAACAACACCTGCCTCAACGGTTAATGCTTGAGTATTCATTTCAGTAGCGTATATTGCGTGCATGACCTCCTGCCTAATAGCTACTAACCTACGCTTCTCAACATTACCTAGGATGTTAGGGAGTATCCTATCTAGTATGTCCTTCGAGAGCAGAGCACCTGTAAACTCATGATCTACTCTATGGATAGCGTTGCCTATGTCGTGTAGGTAGGAGGCTAGGAGAACTACTAACTTAGCCTCATCAATACTCCTTACAGTATTATCACGTAGGGTCGTAGGTTCAATGCCGGCCTTAATCAACCTATCGAAAATCTCTAAGGCGGAACCAGATACTATTCTTGAGTGAACGATACCGTGATCATTATATTTAAGTCTGCTAACAGCCATTACATTGGCCATCTTAATAAGCTCCTGAATCTCATCATCGCTCTCTAGTACTTCATAAGCCTTAATTAGTAGCTTAGACTTCGATATATGCTTTACTACTAATTCAGGATTAACTACTACCTCCTCATTCATGAATACCACCACATCAACATCCCTGATTACTTATTTAAACCCTAAGAATTAACTTAAGATGATGATGAGGAAGAGCCGAGATGATTAGTGATTAAATTATCCTCGACTGAACCTACTAGGTTAAGTTAAATTAAGGTAGTTACCCCTAAATCGATTGAGCGATGACCGGAGTTACCGGCGCTGATGAGTGATGACCCTAGACCAGGGTGAGCTTTACCTTTTAACTACCTTCTCGATCTGCGTTAATGTATATATGAATGCAGCTAATGCTGTACCCACCCAGAGTGCTGTGAAGAGTAGTGGTCCTTTAATGAGCATTAATATGAAGGCTATTAGTAACGCTATTACGAATACCTTCTCAATCAGTTTTGATGACTTTATACTCTCCTCTAATGAACCCTTAGGAGTTATTCTGTATTCACTACTCCTCTTAAGCAGACCTTTAAGTGTGTAGTAGAGTATGAATGGTGACAACGTTATCGTTATAGCACCTGAAGCACCCATTATCTTAATGATCTTAACCTTATCCCTACCAAACTTACCTGACCTCATTAGTGAGTGATAGAATGATGCTGCATAAAGCCCAAGTACCCCGAAGGTGAATGCTGATACTTCGTAATTAATAAACATTACGTCGGTTCTAGTTACTAATGCTATTATGGGTACAGCTATTAGTGAGAGACCTATAATTGCTTGAGGCACGTACTGAGCTAAGAATACTAACGCCTCTAACTTCTTAAGTAGAGGGTACGGCGCGTTCAGTACTTTCCTCAAAGACCTACCAAGAACCTCAGCAGCTCCAAAGGCCCACCTAGTCTGCTGTATCTTAAATGCCTCGTAAGTTGATGGTACTAGTATGTTGAGGACCGCACCGTCATCGTAGTCCGTCCTTAACCCACTAATCATTAACTTAGTACCTATATGCATGTCATCCTGGATTATCCTTGGGTTCCATAGACCCACCTTAAGAAGTGATTCCCTCCTAAACGCTGTTCCGGAACCCAAAGGAAAAGTGAAGAACCCTGCAGCTGCCCTACCTCTATATATGACATCAACTATGAAGTTCATTGATGCCGCTATAGCGTTAGCTAGCTTAGTGGGTTTTAACCAGTAACCCTCCCACCTACCTACGCAGGCATCATTGCCGTTCTCGACGCACTTAACTAACCTAGATATGTATCCCTTAGCGGGTCTTGAATCAACGTCAAGCAGTATTACTATATCTCCTTTAGCTACCTTAACCCCGTAATTAAGGGCTGCGGCCCTCCCTGGAGGTCCTTCGCATCTGTTTATGAACCTTACTCTGAGGTTTAATGAGTTGGCTAACTCACTTACCTTTCCACCTAAAACCGCGGCCCTATCCGGGGGGTCATCGGATACTACTATAATCTCGTAATTACTCCCTAATTCATTCCTCAACTTACTTAAGTGCTTTATAGCTTCAAGCACGAGATTCTCTGGTTCATTCTTTATAGGTATTATTATCGATATTGATGAGCCCCCAGCGGCTCTACTCAAGCTTACTTTCTTTCTCCTCGCACTCACCTTACTACCCAGTATGTAGTATATGGAATGAAGCACTGTCAGCAGTAGTGGTGGTAGGGCAAATATTACGAATGTTAATATCTTTATTAGGTACGTCATTAGATCACCTCACCAGAATTACTGCAATATCATTTACGTTAGTACCTGTAAGACCTGTTATTATTACCCCATTAACCTTACTTAGGAAGCTGTATGAGTCATTCCTGTCTAGGTAGTCCATAGGGTTAAGACCTAGTTCCTTAGCCTTAATTACGGTCTCACCAGTGACTAAGCCCCCGGCAGCGTCACTCACTCCATCCTTGCCGTCGGTACCTATCGAGGCTAATGCTACACCATCTAAGCCAGCTACGTAGATGGCGAAGGCTAACGCTAATTCCTGATTCCTACCCCCTATACCATCACCCCTTACGGTCACCGTGGTTTCACCACCTAGCAGCACCGCAATAGGGACCCTCTTAACCCATCCATACTTCTTTATATGTCTTACAATACTTGCTAAGAACCTCCCTATTTCCCTAGCCTCACCCTCCATCATTGAGGTCAGTAATACCGTGTTATACCCTAGCTCCTCAGCCTTCCTGGCCATGGCCCTTAAACTTATTATGTTGCTAGCTACTATTTCATTCCTAACATTATTGAATACCGCGTCACCAGGCTTCGGGGTCTCCTCGACCTCACCCCTAAGTCCTGACTCAATAACTTCCTTAACGGACTTAGGTACTCTATCCCATAACCCTTTACGCATTAGCACGTTCTTAGCATCACTGAATGTCGTTGGATCAGGTGCTGTAGGTCCTGAAGCAATAACATCTATTGGATCACCTACTACGTCGGATATTATTAATGAGAAGACCTTAGCTGGGTGTAGTATCTTAGCTAACCTACCCCCTTTAACCATACTAACGTGTTTCCTAACGGTGTTGATTTCATTAATGTCGGCGCCTGACTTAAGTAGTAAGTCATTAAGTATTGATAAGTCACCCATAGTTACTGGTGGGTAAGGCTTCTCAAAAAGTGCTGAGCCTCCACCGGATATTAGAACTACTACTAAGTCATTACTGCTTACGTTACCCCTTACGTAATTAAGTACTTCAGTAGTTGCCCTTAAGGTATTCTCTCCAGGTATTGGATGATCACCCAGTATTACCTTAACATTACCTAACTCACCCACCCATTCCGGGTTATTAGTAATTACTACCCCACCATAGATCCTATTACTTAACACCTTAGTAATACCTAATAGCATCCTATAGGAGGCCTTACCGAAGCCAATTACGTGGATCCTACCAGTAACTTCGGTGCAGTAACTACCTACGCATACCTTACCATCACGTAAGGATAAGGAATTAATAACTGCTACCTCGGGATTAGCTGCCCTTAGACCCTCCTCAATAATAAGTAATGCGTGCTTACGTAGCTCATCAGTCGCTAGCTCAGTAAAGTTTTTAATCATCACGGTGTAACACCTAGTACTACTAATGATATCATTTAAGTATTTAGTAATAAACTATCCTCCCCTACCTATCTGGGGAGGACTTATAAGTGCTACGCAATAAGTTCAAGTAAGACTAGGTTTAATAAATGACCTAACGATATTTACTTGATGGCACGCATACCTAGTCTTGAGGAAGTGATTGACTGGCTTAGAAGGAAGAATATTAAATTCGTAAATGCTAGGAGAGTTGCTAAGGCATTTAAGGTAAGCTCGAAGTCTGCGGGACATATACTGAGGAAGCTTAAAGAGAAGGGATACATCAAGATACATAAGAAGAGGAGAGGAAGGTTCATAGTGTATAAAGTCAATGAATCGCTGCTTGACTACCACTAACGCACCACGTAACGTAGGTGTGAGGAACCTCACCAAAGCAATTGGTTAATACTTAGTTAAGCTTTCCTAGCATAGCAATTAACGCTCAAGTATTTTATGATTTAATGGTGGGGCCGCGGGGATTTGAACCCCGGACCACGGGGACTTTCGCCGTGTGAGGTTATCGGACCCGAACCCCGCATTCTCCCAAGCTAAACTACGGCCCCTCTCCGCTCCATTCATTTCTTGGTCTGCAGGGGTTTATCACTTTTAATTATTGCTTCTAAGTAATTTTCTCACTACACTTACGTACTTAAGCCCTGAGCCCGTGAGTATCGTTACTGTCTCCTGGGGTCTTACCTCATTCTTCGTCACTAACGCTTTAGTTGCTGCGTATGTGAATGCACTTGTAGGTTCTACTAGTAAGCCATTGCTCCATAACTCCTTAAGGGCCTTCACACCTTCATCATCACCTACTATAACTAACTTACCCCCACTTGCATTAACTGCCTCACTTACTTGCCTTATTCTAGGTGCTTTAGTTAGTCTTAACGCATCTGCGTATCTACTATTACTTCCCGTATTACCTACTTCAATGACTTCATTAACTAACTTACTTAAGGTAGCATATCCAGATGCTTGAACAGCTATTAATTTCGGTAATGACTTAATTAGTGACTTACTAAGTAATTCATTAAATCCCTTCCACAGACCTAGTATTAACGTACCGCTAGCTACGGGCACTACTATGTTCCTAGGAACCCTACTTAACTGCTTAATTACCTCTAGGGCTATATCCTTCATACCCTCTATGAAATACGGGTTAGTTACGTGTCCTACGTAGTAACCGTCCCTATCCTTAATAGCTGCATCATGAGCTTCATCCCTAGTACCTGCCTTAATGACTTCAGCCCCCACACTAACTAACATACCGTATTTACCTTCAGGTATGTCCGACGGTACATACACTCTAGCCCTAATGCCGTGTGCCGATGCGTAAGTAGCTACTGATAAGCCTGCATTACCTGACGAGTCCTCAATAACTAATTCATAACCCAATTCACGGGCTAATGCGACAGCTAGGGAAGCTCCTCTATCCTTAAATGACCCTGTAGGGTTTAGGTGCTCTAGCTTAATATACGTATTAAAGCACCTAATCAGTGGTGTAGATCCCTCACCTAAGCTTAAGTAAGTACTAGGCCTATCACATAACGTAGTAACACTTTGAAGTCCCTCGACAAACCCAATACGTACCCTAGTAAGTAGGGGTTCACCGCATTTAGGGCATCTATGCTGAGGTAAGAACCTTCCCTTAATGAAGTAACTGCATTTAGGGCACTCTAAACCTTCATTAACCACCTCAGACTTAATCAAACACAGCACCAAGTATTAACTATCTTCACCAGGAATTAAACCCGGATGCGGGTTTAAAAACATTCTTTATACATAAATTATCGGTAATGACCTAACATTCCTACTAACTCTCTTTTTACTACCTACCTTAACCTCATTACGCTTCTCAAACTCCCGTAGAAACTCTATTAACGCATCCCTGATATAGTCGCTTTTAGATTTATAACCCAATAACTTAACAGCTTTTTCAACAAGTCTATTCAGTTCTTCGTCAACCCTCAATGTAATGGTCTTCGTCCTCCTACTACCTGTATCTAAAATAATCATCAAGTATCCCGTAACATAAACGATGACCTTAGTAATAAAGGTTATTTCAATATTACGTGATTATGAGACTAAATTTTTTAAGAAGTTCTATAGAATATTACCCTAATAATACAGAAGTTAGTAGCTACTACGTATTATTGAGGTGCTAAGTTCACACTTACTCATAAAACGTATAGGGGTGATTCCCCAACTACATAGTTATAATGAGAGGTATTACAGGGTTAACACCTCTGAACCCAATTAAGACTTAATAGGTGGTGCGGGGGGTGGGATTTGAACCCACGCAGGCCTACGCCAGCGGGTCTCTAACCTTCATGCCGGAGGGTCTTGAGCCCGCCCCCTTTGGCCAGGCTCGGGCACCCCCGCACCCTTACCCTTAATTCGCTAGTAGATTTAAATTCATTTAAAAACATGCTCAATTACCTATGAAGTACCCACGTACCTACACTTCTATCGTTATTCATTACTTTTAGTATCGTATACGGTTTTAAGGCATTGACAAAGACTAGAGGTATTTTTGATCTCTTAATAATCATTAATGCTAAGGGATCTAGTAATTCGTAATGTCCCGGCTCATACGTCTGCCTTATCACTTTCTCTAACTCCGCCACAGTTATTTCCTTAAGTAACTTAGCATCACTGTATAGTTTAGGGTCTTTATCATAAACCCCATCAACTACCGTAGCGTTAATTAGTAAATCAGCTCCTAATAACTCAGCTATTATTGCTGATACAGCATTGGTTGATTGACCTGGCTGTAAACCACCTGTAATAACGAGCTTACTGCTCCTTAATGCATTCATAACTTCATCTACACTCCTAGGTATTGGGAGGTATGCGTACTCATTAATTAGTAGTGCAAGTATTAGGGCATTAAGTCTTGATGATTCAATTCCTAATAAATCAAGTCCTGCCTGGCTAATACCCAATTCACTACCTAAACTAACATACTCTCTAGCTACCTTACCGCCGCCAGTAACGACTACTACCGTACTGCCCTGCTTAACTTGTTTACGTAATATATCAACTATTTCCTTAATCTGACTTACGTGCTCCTTACTGAATAATTTACCTGTTAATTTAATTACGTACTTCATTAGTACCCTACATAACACCTACGTAATCACTAAATAAGTTAAACTAACACCTCCGTTGATTACCTATACTACAGTTACCTTAACTCCTAAGTCACTAGCCACTTCATTAATTACGTCCTTAACCACCTTACCTACCTTCTTCAGCACTATGAACTCCTTAGTAGTTACTGATGAAAGCGTTACTGCCTTAATTATTATCTCTCTTAGCCTTCCTACATTGTTCTTAAGCTCACGTAGTGAATACCTAGGTATTATGTGTCCGTAGCATTCATCACTCGTTAATGCCCTCTTAGTGAATGTGCCAGCGTAGTGAGGTCCTCCAACACCTACGACTGCCTTACAGTAGTTGGTACGCTCCTTAGTTATCACGTTTAATACTACATGCGCTAATGCCTTATGGGCATTACTTAATACCCATTCCCTAATTGATGATCCTATCTCGATAAACGTTAGAGGCTTCTTAATACCTGTAGGTCCGTGGTGCGTTACTTCATAAGTTACTTCGAAATCCCCTAACCCGAACTCCTCTCTAGCCTTAACTAAGCCTAGTAATAACTCCTTAGTTACTGGTGGGTTAGATACGCTTAGTTCATAGGGCCTACCGCCTGCTTGAGCTGATGATGTTAAATTACCTGTGTGATGTACGGTTAATGACTTAATACCTGATTTAGCTGAATGCCTAGATAGTACAATATAATAATTTACATCGTACTTACTGAATACCTCATCTAGGAAATCAAAGTAGATTACATCCTCCCTAAAGCAAGCTATAATGGTATCTAAGTCCTTCACCACATACGCCTTAAGTGCCTTAGGTACTTCTGCCTCACTATACTTAACTAAATTAAGTAGTTCCTTAGCAATCCCCTTACCAGCCTCATCAATTACGCTATACACTACGACCTTCACACTAACCCCCTAACTTAATTAAGTATATTAATCCTCTGTAATAACTACTAACGATACCGATATGTCTTCAGTAGCTGTTGCTTACCTAAGTACTGACGGAGAAGTGGCTATACTTTTCATACCGTTGAGGTGTTATGAGGAGTTAATTAATGAGTTAGTACCTGATCAAATACTTGATGCTGTCTTAAGGGATGTGAAGGTGATTGCTACCATCGATTCTGATCCAATGTTAAGTGGTGCTATATACCATAATGTAGGTCCTTACGGTATTGGGTATACATTGATTGAGGTCACTTACGGGCTTTACTTACCAGTTAATGGAGTAGTACCTACTCAGTGCTTATTCGCTAATGGTGAATTTCTTTGGTGTAGGTACGGCCTTCAAAGGGTACTGCTTAGGAGCGACTGTAGAAGATGCATATTAAGTCAAGATATAGGAATTGAGAAGCTTGTTGAGTTGTGTAGATCACTAGTTAGTAACCTAAGCTTAAGTACTGATGAGAAGTGTGTTACGGCATTCGCTAAGGTTGATAAACATATTATACTATGGGAGGTTATGAGGGAGCCTCTTAAGCAGTAAGAGGTAATGACTTCCTGCAAGCGTTTAGTGTCGTTGTTAATTCATCAATTAACGCGAGCATGTATCTAGCTATCGACTTGATCTCCTGCACCTTACTGTTAATACCTTCGACACTTAATGGTTCAATAATTAACTCCTTACCCCTAAACCTAATCCTAATACTAGCTGGCTCAACCTCAATTCTTAACTCATCATTAGCTACAGAGACCACTGACTCCTTAACATTAACTGATACCGCCCTCAACGGCTTATGCTTAATTAGTGCCACTTTATCACTCTCCTTAACGATTATCCAATTACCGCACACCTTCTTAACACCAGTACTCACTAACCCTGAAGCACTTTCTACGGTCTTAGCTAGGTCGAGCACCTTCCTAATGCCGGAGACGACATCTGAAAGCACGTTGAATGCGGCTACCCTAACTACGGGTAAGTTAGTTAATGCGGTCCTCCTTAATCCTTCAAGCCTCTCTAAAGTACTACCTACTATTTTACTGCCTGCGTCAACGCTCATTCACGAGCACCCTACTACGATTAGGTGCGGGAATTTAATTCTTTACTTCTTAAGTACCTACGTAAGTACCTTAATCTAGGTTCGTTCCTTACTAGCTGACTTAATCTACTGAAGCAAACTCTACACACCCTAATCCCTGGCTGTAGCTCAATGGAGCATTTACGGCATATTAGCTTACCGCATATTAAGCACGTACCTATAGCTACTCTTGATCTGCATAGCTCACACATTAACTCGCTACATATCGAACATAGTCCGTTAGGACTTAAGTGCTTACTACATACCCACCTACCACACAATACGCACTTACCTACTGCCTCCCTAACCCAACACACCTCACATACTGGCAACTTAAGCACCTAATGAACTGCTAAACCACTTATTTACTCGCTAAAATAATTCCTTTCGGGATGACCTAACGACGCTCACTGAGTAGTGATGTAGGTGGAGCGACGGGGACCGCTACAATTCTCCGACTCACTCTCGGGGTATCTTAATCACTTTAGGATCCTCTAAAACATACTTGACTTCATCACTATCCGGCTCCACCTGATCTACCCTAATAGTAGCTGCTATATTGGTTTCTAAGACGCACTTAACGTAGTCTATCCAGTCTCTAATAGGTAAGTCAGTTATTACTATAAATTTAAACCTACTCACACCCTTAGCTAACGCATTCAAGTACTCTCTCCTAATCTCCTCACAAATCCTCTCGGGAGGACCCTTAGGTATTATAGCTAGTACCAACTCATCCATACCTCGTCACTACCCGAGAAACGAGGTGAGGTCAAGTATTTAACTCTAGCCTCAAGAAATGATGGGGTCCTTAACTATGGAGCACTACGAAGTAGTTATTGCTGGCGCAGGAATAGCTGGTGCCTCAGCTGCTTACTTCCTAGCTAAGAAGGGTGTTAAAGTACTCTTAGTTGATATTAAATCGTTTAGTAGGGCCGGTGATAAGGCCTGCGGTGATGCATTAGGTAAGCACCACATTGATGAGTTGGGTATTGAGCCACCTAAGGGGGAGGAACTAGAGGGTTTAGTTAAGGGTATAGATATCTACTCACCCTATGAGGACGTGAGGTATAGGGTGTTAGGTGACGGATATGAAATAAATAGGATAGCATTTACTCAGAGATTCATTAGGGAAGCAGTAAATCACGGAGCCACTTACTTAGAAAAGACCCAAGCCGTAGAGCCGTTATTTAGAGAGGGTAAAGTAGCTGGTCTAAGGTTATGGAGTAAAGAGAGAGGTACGTGGGAGGTACTAGCTAATGTAGTAATCGACGCGACCGGTGCAGCTAGGTGTATAGCACGTAAGTTACCTAAGGACTGGCCCGTGAGTGAGAACCTGGACTTGAGGGACGCAGTCATTGCTTACAGGGAGGTTAGGTTACTTAAGGATGAGGTTGATGAGGCTGAAGTACTGCGTATATTCCTTAGTAAGAAGGTGGCTCCAGGCGGGTATTGGTGGTTCTTCCCCTACTCTCTAAATCCGAGGAAGGTTAATGTTGGATTAGGTGTTCAGGGGGGTATGGGCTACCCGCACCCTAAGGAGCTACTCTATAGGTACGTATTCACTAGACCTGAGTTTAGGGGTAGTGAGGTTATTGAGGCTGGCGGTGCTATAGCACCTACTAGAAGGCCCTTAACATCACTTGTGTGGGACGGTGTAGCAGTCATAGGGGATGCCGCCTACACTGTTAACCCTATTCATGGTGGTGGTAAGGGGTCAGCTATGTTATCGGCTTACTGCGTCTCTGAAGCCATTAGTAGGGCGTTGGAGGAGGGTGACGTCAGTGCTAAGGGGTTATGGAGTGCCAACCTATGCTTTATGAAGCGCTACGGCAGTAAGCAGGTAATACTTGATATATTCAGGCAGTTTCTTCAGAGATTAAGTGATGATGATCTGGAGTATGGCATGAGGAGGAAGATAATTAAAGAGGAAGACCTTAACATACTCTCCCTTAGGGGTGATTTGGAGTTAAGCGTTGTTGAGAAGGCTATGAGGTTACTAGCCGGCTTAGGTAGACCTTCCTTCCTACTTAAGTTACGTAATGTAGCTAAGTACATGAATAAAGCTAGAGAACTATGCGATTCATACCCTGAAGACCCGAGAGGTATTAAGTACTGGTTAAGTCAGCTAATGAACCTTTACAGGGAGTTTAGGGAAAAAGTACTTAAATAGCTATTTTAAGACACACAACTTTACTACTTCACGTAATCCTTAAGCCATGGGTACTTATCAGCCCACTTATGTAGGAATGGCTTGTACGTATTTATGTACAGCGGATGAGTCATCATTTTCTTCATTAGTTCCGGAGTTCTTCTGTACTTAATAGCCTCACCTAAGGTATCCTCACCCTTCATTCTTCTCCACTCATCTAAGGTGAACATGTACTTCTTCTGGACATAGTCCCTATATACTTCATTAAGTACGTTGAATGTGCAGAAGGGTATTATCCTGCCGTCAGGCATTAAGTAATGGACATTACACCTCATTACCCTCTCAACATCGTAGTTGTAAAGATCCATGAAGTGCATCATACCTAAGAATAGTAACCTATAGTGCCACTCACCTAATGCTTCATATGATTGCTTAGTGAATATATCAAATAGCATCTTAGGTAATGCCTTCTTTAATTCACTAGGTACTCCGTCCCACTTAATGAACTTAGTTATTAGGTTAAGGATTATCTTACTACCAACGAAGAACTTACTCTTACCACGCTTTAGCTCCTCAGCCTTCTCATGTAAATACTCCATGAAGCCCTCAATATCGATCATCTTAGTAATCGGTATGAACTCAACCTCATCACCTTCAGTCCTACGTACGTAGACATAAGTACCTACACCACACTCCGGATGATTAGCCATCTCGAACTTAAACGTACCTGCCAACGCCTCAGCAAACTCAGATACGGGTACTGATGTAGGTACGGGGAACCAGTCAGTCATTTTTATCTGACCATCTGTCTGCTTCTCAATCTCCCTAGCCACGTCAGCTATGGTGACCCTTAGTTTCTCACGTTCAGCCCTCTTAATCATTCCAGTAAGTGATACTGGCTGGAAGTTAACGGCCCTAACTATATCATTATTCAATGCTGCAAACTTCAGTATGTCCCCTAGCTCATGAGTATTGACACCCCTAATCACTGTAGGTACTAAAACAACGCTAGTCATACTCGCTTTACGGAATACCTCAAATATGAATGGTATCTCCCAGTGATTCTTTGGGTTAGCCATTGGTGATACTCCGTCGAAGCTCATGTAGACAGTATTAACTCCTGAACGCCTTAATTCCTTAGCGAATTTAACAGCCTCCTCCTCACCCTCAAAGAAGTACTTAGAAGCGAAGATTATTGCGTTAGTATTTAATTGTAAGTGCTTAACACCCATTTCCTTAAGCATCTTAACGATCTCAACTATATCCTCGCGTAGAGTTGGTTCACCACCAGTTAATTGAATTACTGGAGTTACTCTCTGCTTAAGTAGTTGCTCAACCATGAACTTAATTTGCTCCTTAGTCGGCTCATAAACAAACCCTAACTTCTCGGCGTAGAAAAAGCAGTACCAGCAATCTAAGTTACACCTATTGGTTAGTACTAGGTTAGCTATTGCTGTATGATTCTTATGGAGAGGACACAAGCCGCAACTATACGGGCATGGAGCAGTTAATTCAGTGTAGACGTACCTTGGACCCCTACCCTCAATGTACCATTTCTCGAGTCTCCTAGCGAATTCGGAGTCGCCTTGATAGACCTCCTCAATCTCGCCGTGCTCAGGGCATACCTTCCTTATGTATAACTTACCGTCTCTCTCAATAATTATAGCTGGTAGTAACCTATAGCAGTAGGGACATATTGATTGTGTGTACCTAAAGAACTTCTCCCCCTCCTTAGGCTTAGGTAGGGGGCCACCAACGCTTATTTCTCGATCGGCTATCTCAATTATTTTACGTTTGGGATCATAGGTTGATGGCTTAATTAACTTACTTACGGACTTACCTTCATCCCTGTCCTTAGATACTGCCGTAAGTCCCCACCTCCTAATCATAGGTGATTAATTTAATTAAGGTTTTATTGGTTTACTAATTAGCTAACTTAAGTATCCTCTAAAGTTATCCCAACCACACCTTAGTACTCTACCCTCGAACACTACCTTACCACTACCTCTAACTAATTTACCTAGTACGGGGTATTCCTTGATGCTTACCCCCTCCTTTAGTGAAAACGCTATTACGTACTCCTCACCTAAGTACTTAATGATCTCCTCGATGCTTATGTTAAAGTACTCCATGAAGTCCCTAACCTCCTTACACAAAGGTAATTCATCATTAAGTACTAAGTCAAGCCCTAGGGATTTAAGAATCTTAGTTACGGATATTAAGCCGTCACTAACGTCAGTTGATGCTCTCACGTTACGTATCAAGTTAAGGAAGTTAGTAGGTGGTTCTGGACGTACTATCTCCTTAAGGTTAACTACATTCATAACATCACGAATGTCCAGACCTTTGTAGTAAGTTATTGCTGGTATTGCTGATATCCCTAAGCACCTAGTTAGGTATACCACATCGCCTTCGCTAAACTTATTACTTATTAATTCATTACTTACTCCTAAACCGAATACATCGATCCATCCGTCGTTACATAAGCAGGAATTAGTATCTCCTCCTAATATCCATGCACCTAATACCTTACTCAATTCCTTAACCCCAAGTACTAGGGACTTAATATCATCTACTTCGGAATCTCTCGGAATACCTAATGAAATTAGAAACGCAATTACATTACCTCCTTTACTTATTATGTCCGTAGCTGTTGATAGTGCAACTCTATATCCTAGATCCTCCATATTCATCCATGGGTATTTGGAAGAAGTTATTGAGGTACCATCAACCTTAACTATTAAGTACTTACTACTTAGGTGTTCCTCAGTAATAACTGAAGCATCATCACCTAGTTCTAGGGGCGAGTTCCTAGGATATACATCCCTAATTATGTTAAGCAACTCCTTAATTACTCCTAACTCACCTAATTCACGAATACGCAATACCATTACCTACGTTCTTTTAGGTTAATTAAGGTAAATAACTTAATTAGTTGTTTATACAGTAAATACGTTATATGTATAAATTCATACGTAATATTTACATTGTCATGAAAGTAGAAAGTATAAGGTTAGATAAGCTTAGGTGGTACTTAGGTAGTAAGGATATCTACAGAGTTATTTTCGAGAAGTTGGTTGAGCTCGGTTACGATGTAGTAGCACCTAGTAAGGCAGGTAATTCCTACATATTCAAGAAGGTCAGCTCCTTTAGTGAGGTATGCATTAACTATATTAGGACATCAAACACCTTAAGAACGTTCCTTGAACCTGAGGAGGTACTTTATAGGTGGTACTTAAGGGATAGTGAGTTAGTTATTAAGGAGGAACTACCTAGAGGGAAGTTAGCACTTTACGCCGTACATCCATGCGACGCTAACTCCTTAGTAGTTCTTGATGCATTACTGGGTTCAGAGCCTAGGGATATGTACTATGGAATTAGAAGAGCTAATTCGTTCGTAGTAATTGATGACTGCTTAGGTGGTGATGAGTACTGCTCATGCAGTGATGTAGGGGCTAGGATCCCGTGGGGTGGTTCAGGTGATTTGTGGTTAGTTAGGAATAATGGTAATGTCTACGTAACCGCTATTAGTAATAAAGGTACTGAGTTCCTTACTAGGTACTTAAGTAGTTACTTAAACATAGTACCGGGTGCGCCTAAGATCATTAACTATGGTACTTCTAAGGCTGAGTTAGTTAGTAGGTTATACATGCTTAACTACGCAGTAAATAATCCCTTATGGGCCCAGAAAGCTAGGGAATGCGTTTTCTGCGGTTCATGCTTAGCCGTATGTCCTACATGCGTATGCTTCGACATAATTGACGTACCTAACGATGACTTAAGGTCAGGTACTAGGATTAGACGCTGGAATGCGTGTTTATTTAGGTCCTTTACGGCGGTAGCTGGTGGCAGAGTATTTAGGGAGTCCAGTGAAGATAGGTTCAAGATTAAGTACTACCATAAGTTCCTCTTCATACCTAGGAGGTTCGGTATTGTTGGTTGCGTAGGATGTGGCAGGTGTACTTACTTCTGCCCCGTAGGTATAGATCCTGTTAAGGTAGTTAAGGAGGTGATAGGTATTGCTCATTAATAATTCCTCAAACCCTCTACTACCGGTACCCGCTAAGGTAGTACTTATCAAGGATGAAGCGAGGGGTATTAAGACTTTAAGACTTAAGCCCAAAGGGAAAGTACCTGAGTTCACACCAGGTCAGTTCGTGATGGTGGGTGTCTTCGGTTACGGTGAAGCACCATTCGCTATAGCTTCATCACCTCTAATATCGGACTATATAGAGGTATCCGTTAGGGCGGTAGGTGATGTAACTAACGCTATACATCGCCTATCAGTAGGTGATTGGGTAGGTATTAGAGGACCCTACGGTAGGGGATTCCCGGTGAGGGACTGGGAGGGTAGAAACGTAGTCATTGTTGCTGGCGGTACTGGCTTATTCGGTGTTTCGGCTCTACTGTGGTACTTATACGAGTTTAGGGGTAGGTACGGTAGGGTAATTCTGTTTTACGGTGCACGAACACCTCAAGACATACCTAGGCGTGATGACTTAAGAGTGTGGAGTAGTAGAATAGAGACATACTTAACAGTTGATAGACCTGACGGTAGGTGGAAGGGTGACGTTGGTTTAGTAACTACGTTGCTTGATAAGTATAAGTTACCTAGGAGAGGCGTTATCTTTGTTATATGCGGCCCACCAATAATGATTAAAGCTGTTTACGATAAATTAATTAAGCTTGACTATAGACCTAAGGACATGTACGTCTCCTTAGAGAGGAGGATGCAATGCGGTATAGGTAAGTGCGGTGCTTGTATGTTAAGTAACGGTCTCTACGTATGCAAGGACGGCCCTGTTTTCCGTATTGATGAAATACCGGAGGCTGATCTGTCATGAGGAGATTAAGATTGGCTCAATACAGCTTAACTGGTTGCGAGGGCTGTGCCATATCATTAATTGATGCTATCTCATCACATCCTAAGCTACTTAATTACATAGAGATAGTCTCTTCTAGAATAATTGGTTACCTAGGTGTTGAGGATTCTGATGTAGCCCTTGTTGACGGCGCTGTAGTCACTAAACATGATGAGGAGTTAGCTAGAGCTGTGAGGAGGTCAGCCGACGTCTTAGTTGCTGTTGGTTCATGCGCACACATAGGTGGGTTAAGTACTCTGAAGGATGCCTTAGGATCTTCACACCTTAAGGTATACAAGAAGTGGCCGTTAAAGATCGAGCATATTGAGAGACCTAAGGCATTAAGCGATATTGTAAGTGTTGATTACTTCCTCCCAGGGTGTCCGCCAGATCCTGAAGATTTAGCCAACTTACTTAAGTTACTGATACTCGGTAGGAGGTTTAGACTACCGGATAAGCCCCTATGCTATGAATGCAGGTTATTCGGTACTTTAGAGTGCTTACTTAAGAGAGGAGAGGTCTGCTTAGGACCTATCGTGATCTCAGGTTGCGGTGCTAGGTGCCCATCATTAGGTGCCCCATGTATGGGTTGTAGAGGTTTACAGGATGACGCTGACATACCTACCTTCTTGAGGACTGCTAGAGAGTTAGGTCTTAGAGTTGGTGACGTATTAGACGCTATGCTTCCCTTCCTTAACAGATACTTAAGAAGTATTGAGGTTAGGAGAAAGGTATGAGGTGATTATATGGGTTTAGAGTTGAGTATTGAGGAGGTCGCTAGGATTGAGGGTCACGCTGGTATTAATGTAGTTATTGAAGGTAATAACGTAATTACCGAGTTTAAGGTTTTCGAGGGTGCTAGGCTCTTCGAGGACTTCCTAATTGGTAGGAGGGCTGATGAAGTACCTAAGCTAGCTAGTAGAATCTGCGGGATATGCGGTATCACTCACTCCGTAGCTGCTTCTAAAGCCATTGATAAGGCATTAGGTATTAAGGTGAATGATAATGTTAAGTTAGTTAGGGAATTACTACTTAATCTCAACATAATTGAGAGTCACTTGCTTCACGTGGTATTCCTATCATTACCTGACATCTTCGGTGTTAATTCATTCCTTGAATTGCCTAAGGAGGTACTTAATTATTCCTTAAGGATCATAAACTTTAGGGAGGCTATTGGTAACCTTATTAAGCTCCTAGTAGGTGATAGGGTGCATGGCAAGACATTCACCGTAGGTGGGTTTACGTACCTACCACCTAGAGAGGAAGTAATGGAGTTTAAGGACATACTGTCCGATGCTTATGAAGCAGTTAAGGAGTTTACTGAGGAACTAATTAGTAAGTATGAGGAGTGGTTTAAGAGTATAATCCTTAAGAAGAGGAAGCACTTCGTAGCCCTTAGTAGTAGGAATTATTCACCTTACGATGGTGTAGTATCCATCGATGATAGAGTAGAGTTAAGTGAGGATGAATTCACTAATGAGATACGTGAGGTGAGCGTTACTTACTCGACAGCCAAAAGGGTTTACTTAAAGAACGGAGAGCCGTTCATGGTCGGTGCTCTAGCTAGATTAATTACTAATAGGTCAGTAGTGCCTCGCGAATTAAGTAGTCTCCTCAATCAGTTACTAAGGGAGGCACCAGAGGTTGAGCCAGGCTTAATACCTTTAGCTCAACTCATAGAGTCTGCATATCTTATACTGAAGTCGCTAACACTGATCGATAGGTATGAGAGAAAGCCTTCATTAAGTACTGCTAAACTTAGGGGAGGTACTGCTACGGCATTAGTTGAGGCACCACGCGGTATACTCCTACATCACTATAGCGTAGATCCTACAGGAGTAGTAAGGAATGTAAATATAATAACACCTACAGCATTCTTCGCAGCTGATCTTGAGGATTCATTGAAACACTACACACTAAATAAGCTAGGTATGGGTATACCCTTAAGTGACTTAAGGAGGAGGTTAGAGGATATCGTTAGGTGCTACGACCCCTGCATCTCATGTTCAGTACACGTAATCAGAATTAAGGATTAATTTGGAGCCGCCGGCGGGATTTGAACCCGCGACCACCGGCTCTCTAGGCCTTAAGGCTTACGAGGCCGGCGCTCTACCAGCTGAGCTACGGCGGCTCCAATCTTAAGGGTATATTTTAGGGGATTTAAAGGTTTGATACGTCCTTACCTTAGTCAGAATGCCTTATATAGATTGACCCAAACCCTTGATTAGGGTGTGTGTAGTGTTGAGGACTAAGGTTATAGCATCTTTAGGTCCCGCATCCTCAACTCCGGAGGTTATTGAGGGGCTCTGTAGGGCTGGTGTCTCTGGCTTTAGGATAAACTTCGCTCACGGTAACCCGAACTACTGGGATGAATTAATTAAGGTTGTTAGGGAGTGTGAGGAGAAGTTCGATAAGCCATACACCTTGATCGGTGATTTAAGGGGCTCATCGATTAGGATAGGTGATTTAGAGGGTGAAATCAAGCTAAAGAAGGGTGAGACTGCTAAGTTCATATTGAGTAATTCAAGCAGCGGCGATGAGATACCATTACCTAATCCCGCGGTTTTCGAGAACTTAGAGCCCGGTGATATCATAGTTATGGATGACGGTAAGGTTAGGTTAAGGGTTGTTGATGTGGGTTCAGACTTCGCTGTTGTTGCTGCATTAACCGATGCTATCATAAAATCTAGGAAGGCCTTAGTTGTTAAGGGTAAGGAGTTCGACTTACCTCCACTAACTAATAAGGACTTAAGCGACATTAAGTATGCTTGCTCTAGAGGTTTTGATTACATAGGTCTTAGCTATGTAAAGAGGGCGTCTGATGTTTACTTACTTAAGGATTACTTAAATGAGGTTGGGTGTAGGGCTAAGGTCATAGCTAAGATAGAGACTAGGTCAGCCGTTAATAACTTAGATGAGATTATATCGGCTTGCGATGCTGTATTAGTTGCTCGTGGGGACCTAGGTATGAATTTCGGTATTGAGGAGATACCGAGAATCCAGAGGTTAGTAGTTAATAAGGCTAGGAGAGCGGGTAAGCCCGTGATAGTGGCTACTCAGTTACTTGAGTCAATGATGGAGAACCCCATACCGACTAGGTCTGAGGCAGTGGATATTAGCGTAGCTGTTAGTGAGGGTGTTGATGCCCTAATGCTAACTGGTGAGACGGCTGTTGGTAAGTACCCTATAGAAGCTGTTAAGTGGTTAATCAAGATAGTTAAGACTGCTGAGGAGTATGTGAAGCCCGAGGAGATTCACCCTAAAGGTAAGACTAAGGTCATGTACGTTAAAGGCGTTATTGAGTTAGCTCAGAGCTTAGGTGCTAAAATAATACTATACTCACTACATGGGCACACAGCAAGGTACTTAGCAGCTCTAAGACCTTCAGTACCTACTTACGTGGGAGTACCGAGTATAAACGTAGCTAGAAGCATCAATATCTTATGGGGTCTTAAACCGTTGATAGTAGAGACCAATGACTATGATGAGGGACTTGAGAAGGCTTACCACATGCTACTTGAACAGGGGGAGGTCAAGATAGGTGACTTAGTAATAATGACTTACGGAATGAAGGGTGAGGAGCAGTTAATTAAGGTTAGGAGAGTTATGGAGTAACTCAACTACGTCTTATAGCCTTAAACTATTTTTAACTTCAGTAACCCATTACTTTGAGGGTAGTTAAATGGCTGGTAAGAGAGGCAGAAAGAAGCGTAAGGAGGCAGGTAAGATAGTCGTTAAGAAGCATGCTAGAGCTAGAATATCCCTCCCTAGGATTAGATGGGATATAGTTATAGTGGTTGTAATTGTAGGGTTAATAGCTACCGCTACCTTCCTAGCCTACACCTCAAGTAGGGGAGGTAATACGGAAAAGCTAAGTTATAGTGACTTACTTAAGTACCTAGGCGATGTTGCGAGTGGAAAGAATGAAAAGCTAGCCCTTGACTTATTCTACAACGTCAGAGGTGATATAGTTACTTCAAGTGGTATATTAGGTATTAAGGACACATTGCAGGTAGATATTAGATTCTCTAAAGTAACGCTACCAGCACCTAAGAACTCAAGTAAGAGTAAGCAGATAGTTATTAAGGGGTACTTAGTATTCTACTATGGCCTCGAGTATCTTAACGAGCTATATAACTTACTAGGTATGAGTAATAACCTAAAGAACCTATCACAAGTACTGGTTAATATTGATAAACTTAATAGAAGTGTTAAGAACCTTAAAGTAGTTGATGCAGGAAGTGAAAGGATTAAGTTAGGCAGGATAGGTTATGTAGATACTTACAAGCAAATAATTACATATAAAGCCAAGATAGGTAGTAAGTACTATCCTGTTGAACTAAAGGTGTGGAGAGAGAGGAATTACGGAGTTCCTGTTAAGGTATGTATAAGGATCAGCGAATATGAATTGAACATAACGCTTAATTCATATAGACCTAGAGTTATAGGGGCAGGGATTAAGTAGGTTTAGCATAAAAACTACTCTTTACTAAACTTACTGATTAATATCGGTATCTTAAATAGTGCTTCATGGAAATCACCGCTATATACCTTACACTCAACGCCTCTCTTCTTAAGTACCTCATTAACATATCTGGAACTTAGATTTGCTGGATCTAAAGCGTCTGATGCCGTTACGAAGTTACAAGCGTATGCAAACGCAGGTACCCATACCCAATACTCCCTGACCTTACTAAATACTGCTTTAATGTTGTTTAATACCCTAGTATATGTTCGTGGGTAGAAGAACGATGAACCTGCCTGTGTCACTATTATTCCATCAGGTTTAAGTATTCTCTTAACTTCACGGTAGAATTCCCTTGAGTAGAGTTTCCTAGCAATCTCGGGTCCGTACGGATCCGTTAAGTCAAGTATTATTACGTCGAAGGTCTTACCAGCTACCTTCTTCACGTATTCTCTGCCGTCCATGATCACTAACTGCGCTCTGGGGTCGTAGAAGGAACCCTTATGCATGAATTCCAGGTACTTCTTGGAGAACTCGATCAGCTCACCATCTATGTCAACCATAACTGCCTTCTCAACTATTGAGTGCTTAAGTACCTCCCTTAAGGTAGCTCCCTCACCACCACCTATAATTAATACTCTCCTAGGACTTGGGTGAGTAACCATTACTGGATGCACGAGTGACTCATGATAAATGAATTCATCGGCTTCAGTCGACTGTATTAGCCCATCCAGAACTAAGCCTCTCCCGAAATCCTCGAATTCAACTATCTGAACCTCTTGGTACTTTGTCTTAGTAGCTAATATTATCTTCTTTATTTTAGCAATCATTAGCGAGTGTTTCGATATACTCTCAATAACCGAGAGTCCAGGTACTTCTACTAGCTCCCCCATACGCACTACCCATGTCAGAAGTAAGTAAAGTAATTTAAGTGATTAAGTTATGCTTGTTAGGTGATTGAAGGTGTTAAGCGTATTAGTTCAGGATGTCGTGCTATTATTTATAGTTATTGACCCATTAACACTGGCTGTTTACTTAACCGCTAGTACAGCTGGTCTAGGTAAGGAGGGGCAGGAGAGACTCATTAGGACTGCCGTACTAGCTGCATCATTAATTCTAGGCTTATTCGCTGTAGTCGGCGATTACGTAATGCATTACTTCAGCATAAGTATTAGTGACTTCATGATAGCTTTAGGGGCTGTACTACTTATTTTCTCAGTACTTGACTTCCTAGGTAAGACACCGTATGGTTCAGTAAGTGATAGTTTCGCTATAGTACCCATAGCTACTCCCTTAATAGCTGGACCAGCAGCCATCTCTACGGTCATCTACATAAAGTACGCTCACGGTTACTTAAACGCTGTTGTATCCATAGTTATTAATATGATCCTTACCTACGTAATACTTAAGCAGGGAGTTAAGGTATCTAAGCTACTTGGGCGTACAGGATCCTTAATACTTGATAAGGTCGTTTCACTAATACTAGCAGCTTTAGGTGTTTCGTTAATAAGACGTGGTATAGAGGATATAGTAGTGAGTATCTTACACAGGTAGAAATATGAAGTTCCCTTACGAGAGCTTTAGGAAAGGTCAGAGGGAGTCGATTGAGAGGGTGAGGAAGAACTTAGGCAAGTTAATAGTTCTTAAAGCACCTACAGGATTCGGTAAGACCATCGTAGCGTTATTAGGTCATACTAACGTGGAGAAAGTCCTCTACGTAGTTAGGACTAGGAACGAAATGGCTCCAGTAATTAAAGAGTTAAGGAAGTTGAATGAGTCATTCACTATAGTATTTAGCGGCAGGAGAATGTGCCCATTACTGCCTAAGAAAAACGTAAGGCCTGAGGACTTCTGGATTAACTGTAAGTTGGTTAGGACGAAGGGATTATGTCATTATTACCAAAGACTTGAAGAAATTGACTACGACATGATTCAAGACATACTTAAGTTCTCAAGTAGTGACCCTCACGAACTAAGCTTGTCAATAGCTAAGAACCTCGATGTATGCCCCTTCTTCGCCCTTACAGGCTTGATTAAATATAGTAAATACGTAGTAGCTACATATCCTTACCTATTTAGGGAGGAGGTGTTTAAGACTGCATTTAGTGACGTAGGTCTTGATGATTATTACGTAATTATTGATGAAGCCCATATAATATTAAATCCTCAGACACTCTTTGAGGAGGAATTAAGTGAGGGTGATGTTACTGAAGCTATGAAGGAGGTTAGGAGCTACAGTGTCGGTGAAGAGATTTGGAATTATTTAAGTAGTTTGAAGGAAGTCATTAGTAAGTTAAGGAGTGAAAGACTGAAGAGGATTGATAAGTCAATAGTGTATCCTGGCGAAGGTATTAAGCAGTTGATTGAGGACGCGATACTTGATATTAGGTTACGTAAGCTGCGTGAGTTAATGAGTAGTAGCGCTAGTGAGTTAATGAGCATTAGTACAAAGTTAAGTAAAGTAGCTAAGTTTCTACTCTATGCTAGTAACGATTCATTTAGTATTTACGGACAAGTAATTGGTGAAGGTATTAAGGTTATTAAGGCGTTGCCTACGGACTACACACCACTACGTGAGAGACTAAAGATTGCTAAAGGCGTTCTGTTAATGTCAGGTACGATACCCCCTAAGGAAGTTGTTGACTACATACTCTCCGCGGATACCTACTACATAGATGTTGAGGGAGACTATGGCAGGGTATTCCCTAGAAGTAACATATTCGTTTGTGTCTACCGTGAAGTAACTTCAAGCTACCGTTACCGAGGTACTGAGATGTACTTAAGGTATGGTAAGCTAATTGAATTAATCAGTAAGTACTCACCTAGGGGTGTTGTCCTAGTTATATACCCTAGCTACTCATTCATGAATGAAGTACTTAGTAATATAATAATTGAAGATGCTTCACAAATTATTGAGGGTAGGGAAACTAACATAGCCAGTGTGGTTAATAATGTTCTTAAAGGTGAGAAAGTAGTCATTCACGCAGTAGCGGGTGGTAAGCTAAGTGAGGGTATTGAAATCATAGACCCCTCCACTAGTAGGTCATTAATTAAGGTAGTAGTTATAGCTGGTGTACCATATCCGCAACCAGATGACTACGTTAGTGACTTAAGGAGTAAGTTAGAACGTGAAATGCCTAGTAATGTCGCTAGTAGGTTAGTTATGGATGTACCAGCAACTATAAAGGTCCTTCAATCAATAGGTAGGGCTATTAGGTCTGAGTACGACCGAGCATTCATAGTGTTAGCAGATAGGAGATTCTTACTACCTAGGATTAGGAAGTTACTTAACTTAAGTTACGACTTAGTATCTAGTAATATTAAAGTACTAGCTAACTACTTAAAGAGATTTCATGAAGGTACTCTCTAAGTGACTTAGTTAATATAGCAATTATCACGAGCATCGAAAGAATTACTAGGGTTAATGATATGGGTGCCGAGAAACTCATTAACATCCCGGCTTCACCACTGATTACAGACATTAGTTCATTTCCGGATTGACCCAACTCCTTAATTAGTAATGGACCGGAACTTACTTCAAAGGGTATGTAGGTTATACCTATAGCGTACAGTAGTAGTGATATAGTTATTAATAGCTTATTCCTTAAGACGTACTTAGATAGAGCTATACATAAGAATGTAAGTAATGGTATAGGTGATATATAAGACGTTATTAGCGTTAATGAGACCAACTGCGGCTTAGCCTTACTCAATGAATCAATGAATAATGCCATTGAGACGAAACATAACAGTATAGATATTATCAATGCATACTTAATCAGTAATCTTATCTTGAAATGTATGTTATTGAAGACCCTTAACCTCAGTAGTAGGAATATTGATGAACCGATTACTATTAAGCAAACGTATTGAGGGGTCATAAATCCTGTTAGTGTAATTACTGCCAATATGTATAGTATTATTAGGGTATTTACTCCAGCCTTACTTAATTCATAACTACTCAATACTTCCACCCTACTGCTTTACCTCATAAACGTAACTACTCACTTTCCTGTCTAGATTTAGTACTCCATTATCAAGTACTACGTAACCATTAATTAATACGTACTTAGGCCAACCACATAATTCCAGCCCCTCATAAGGGCTCCAATCCACTTTCTGATGTAACCTATTAGCGTCTACCTTAACACATACGTTAGGTTCTATTAGTACTATGTCAGCATCTGAACCCACGGCAAGTACCCCCTTCTTAGGGTAGAGCCCAGTAATTCTAGCTGGGTTTGCCGATACTACATCAATGAACCTCTCAAGCGTTAATATCTTAAGTACCTTACATCCTAAGGTATACACTAAAGGTATCATAACTTCTAGACTAGGTATCCCTCCCCAAGCATCCCAAACACTACCCTCCTTCTCCTCTCTTGTAGAAGGTGCGTGATCTGTAGCTACGGCGTCAATCACGCCATTCGCTAAGCCTCTCCATAACG
>Ga0256914_1000295_pt1 | contig 47919 bp, 44 predicted proteins | sample HulkmetaG_FD_191571 | JGI IMG/M metagenome (GOLD analysis project Ga0256914, IMG submission 191571) | Hydrothermal chimney microbial communities from Main Endeavour vent field at the Juan de Fuca Ridge, Pacific Ocean - Hulk | ecosystem: Environmental > Aquatic > Marine > Hydrothermal vents ...
GGCCGTGTCAATCTAAAGCAGCCGAATAAATTCGCCTGCTGAACAGGTACCGTCCCTGTGGGACGGAAAACTCGCCGGCGCCCAGCCTGCCCCGCGCCCTGAAGGGGCCACCCCTGTTCAGCGGGCCGTTTCAACGGGCCGCAATTTCGCCCGGCAACTGGACGTTGCGGGCTTCGCTTGCCAAGCCCCTAACGGGGCTGCACCCAACCGCCCCCGGCGGTTTCGCAAGAGAAGGCCGCAGTTTTCAACTGCCGGCTGTGTTGGGCCACCGTCCTTGGCCGCGCCCGCCGGACCGGGGCGGGACGCCCGCACAAAACGCCCGGCAACTGGACGTTGCGGGCTTCGTTTGCCAAGCCCCCTGACGGGGGCTGCGATTAACCGCCCCCGGCGGTTTCGCCCCACGAAGGCCGCAGTTTCAACTGCCGGCCGTATTGGGCCCCTTGGCCGCGGCCAGCACCCGTGGGTGGAATCCGCACAGGACGCCCGGCAACTGGAAGTTGCGGGCTTCATTTGCCAAGCTCCCTGGCGGGGCTGCACCCAACCGCCTCTGGCGGTTTCGCAAGTGAAGGCCGCAGTTTCCAACTGCCGGCCGTGTCGGGGCCCAACGCCCTCGGCCGTCTCACCCCCACCCCTCGTCACTCGTCCCTTCCCCCTCGCTCCTCATCCCTCATTCCTCATTCCGCTCCCCTCGCTGTCGGATGTTTTCTTTCCGAATCCCGTCCCGTCGAATCTCAAACCGGTCGAAATCGTTAGCCACAATCACATGGGGAAAGATGGCCTTGGCCTCCTCCTCGATCTGGGCGGCCGTGTATCGGCGAGAAATATGTGTGAGAATAAGGTGCTTCACCCCTGCGTCGCGGGCCAAACGCGCGGCCTGGGCCGCGGTCAAGTGTCCAAATGCGCGCGCCAAATCGGCCTCACTTTCCAGGTACGTGGCCTCGATGACCAGCACATCCACACCTTCACACACCGGCACCAGCGGTTCTGTCTCGGCCGCGTCTCCCACAAATGCCACCCGAATGCCCGGCCGCGGCGGACCCAGTACCTCGTCCGGGTGGACTACTCGGCCTGAAGGCAACATCACCGCCTCGCCGGATACCAAACGCCGTCGTTCCGGTCCGGGAGGCACCCCCAACGCCTCGGCCTTTTCTGGTAAGAAAGGACGGCGGGCCGGTTCCTCGAACAAAAAACCATAGCACCCCTCACCCCGGTGTACAACCGGGAACACAGAAACCGTCAACCGTTCATCTTGCATGAGCACACCTGGCTCAACCTCTATTAAATCCACATCCAGCGGGTACTCCCCCGGCCCAAACACCACATCTAAAAGCCCCTTCACCCGCTGTAAGGGCCAACGCCCACCGTAAATGGACACATGCTTTATCATCTCCCATCGGCCCATCGTAGAAAGAAGTCCACCCAGCCCTAAAATATGATCCAAATGCCCGTGGGTTAACAGAATTGTGTCCAGGCGGCGGAAGCCCAGGCCGCTGATGAGAAGTTGACGCTGGGTTCCCTCCCCGCAATCAATCATAAAACGCTTATCCTCGTGCATGAGCAAGGCAGAGGACAGCCCTCTATCCACTGAAGGAGCAGAAGCCGATGTGCCTAAGAAGACAAGTTCGAACATTGAACGATCACGCGCTCCTTTTCTTCAAGAATGGAAACCTCAGCCGGAATGAACTGAGTGCTCAACCAAATAACCGTACGCAAATGATTGCTCAACTGAGGCGTACTGAACGACCACGAAGAAATCCCGCGCGCCAACAAAGGTACAATCACCTGGTCAGCCAAGTAAGGGTCCAAAGCGGCAGGACTGCGGTGAAACGCCAGAAACTCCTCCACCGCCTCTTCAGCCACCTGTTCCGCGGGCTTTCCCTTCTTCCCCAGAGCGGCACCGCCGCCCCAGCCGTTCTCATACGTGGCACCAACAACCACACAGGTCCCCACCCCTGGACTGGGCGCGTCCACCACGTCCACCCGATTGGGTGAGATCCCAGCCTCTCGCAACCTCTGCACCGCCCGTTTTGCCTGACGGTCTCGAATGTGTTTGGGGAGATTACTGCTCGCCGAAAGCACCCACACATATTGCAAAGCCCCGCGTTCCACCCACATCACCGACGCGGGCGGGGAAGAGGGGGGGCGCAACGACACCGTAACTCGTCCCCCACCTCGCGGGTACCATCCCCACCGTTTAATCTCCATGGACACATCCCAGCCGAGTTCGCGCACAGCCGGCAGAAAAACATGGGCCAGATAATGATACGTGGGGCTCATGGGAACGTGCGTTCCCCCAGTGACCGTCACCCAGGACGGTGTGTTCAGTTCTGCCAGGGGCGGGATCAACGTCTGCAGGATAAGCGTGACCGATCCCGCAGTTCCCACATCAAAGCGATAACTTCCCGGTTCGGCCGCGTGAGTGGGCACAAACGTCAGCGTCTGACTTCCCACCTGATCGCCCTCAACGCGTGCATCGCACAATTCGGCCGCGGCTCGGACAGCCGTGACGTGTTGAGGGCGCAACCCGGGTTTACTGCGGCGACCGCGAATGCGCTCCATGCGAAAGGGCGTACCCGTAATAACGGAAAGGCTCAATGCAGAGCGTAAAATTTGGCCTCCACCTTCGCCAAAACTCCCGTCAATCGTCAACATCCTTCAGCCTTTCCATCCCCAGTGTAGGGAAATTGCACAACATAACCACCCCGCCAACGAACATCCCCGAAACATTTACGCCCCGCGCGTCGACCTTGAGCGGCTTGGACAGAGATCACATCTTCATCCCCACCTGAACGGAGAACAGTATCTCCTTGCAAGCGATTATACCTTGGACGCCAAAATGGGTACAATAGGGAATGGGAGAACGGTTTCTCAAGGCCCTACCATAAAGTATCCAAAGGACGATCTCTGGGGGGAGGAGGCGCTGGCGTGCAGGACGAACGTGGAGGATCCATGTTGCCTAAACGTATGCGCGCCATGTGGTGGTTGTACCCAGGAATGCGCATAAAGCGCTGGGTCATCGTGATCTCCCTGGGGGTCTCATCCATTGCTGTGGGTTTCACCTACATCCTGCGGGCCGTGTATTGGGATCAGGCCCACCCTCGTTGGATGTACTACGCGTTTCTGATTTTCCTGCCGCGTCCCATCCGCACCATGCTATTCGTCAGCGTGGGCATTGCCCTCCTCTTCTTCGGCATCATGGAATTAAATCGGACATTGCTTCGTCCCTTTGTGCCCAAAGGTCACAACGCCATAGAAGTCTTATACCGGTACCATCGCCAGGAGCGCGGGCCCAAGATCGTGGCCATTGGCGGTGGGCATGGCCTTTCCACCCTGCTCCGCGGCTTGAAAGAGTACACCGGCAACATCACAGCCATTGTGACCGTGGCAGACGACGGAGGCAGTTCTGGTCGCCTGCGTCGGGAACTGGGCATCCTGCCACCGGGGGACTTTCGCAACTGCATAGCCGCGCTCTCCGACGCGGAAGATCTGATGACTCGGTTGCTACAATACCGCTTTGCCGGGCCGCGGACCGGTCTAGGGGGGCACAGTTTTGGCAACCTGTTCATCGCGGCCATGATAGGGGTGACCGGCAGTTTTGAGAAAGGCCTGGAAGAATCCAGTCGGGTTCTGGCTGTGCGGGGTCGCGTCCTTCCTGCCACCCTGGAAAGGGTGACCCTGTGCGCGGAAGTGGCTCACTTCGAAAACGGCGAACTGGTGGGGTGGGAGCGCGTCGTGGGCGAATCCAACATCCCCAAAAGTGGCGGCCGAATTATGCGAGTATACCTGGAACCTGAGGTAACTCATGCCTATCCCGAAGTCCTCCGTGCTATACTAGACGCGGATCTCATTGTGGCCGGACCAGGAAGTCTGTACACAAGTGTCTTGCCCAACCTGCTGGTGCGGGAAATTGTGGAAGCATTACGAGTGACCCGGGCACCGAAGGTATACATCGCCAACGTGACCAGCCAAAAAGGAGAAACGGACGGGTACACCTTGGGGGATCACGTGCGGGTCTTGCACGAACACATGGGTTTGGAATTGTTCTCCACCGTCCTGTACAATACGAACTACACACCCTTGCTTCCCCCAGGTGTTGAGTGGGTGAAACCCACGCCCGAGGACACACACGCGTGGGAACTGATAGGGGCCGACCTGGTGGATGAACAGACACCCTGGCGACATCATTCGCAGAAACTCGCCGAACAAGTGATGGCACTCATTAAGGAACGACGCGCGGTGTTCGTGTGATTTCCCGGATCCCAATTTTGTTGGACAACGGAGTGAGCCTCGGGCCGGGGGAGAGAAGGCCCGTGTTCCCTTCCTGGCCGAGGCATACAAAATTCAAGAGACACACAAAAAGGAGGATATAGCCATGACCACACGTATTGCCATTAACGGATTTGGCCGCATTGGACGACAGGTGTTCAAAGCCATCCAGGAAAAGTACGCGGACACCCTGGAAGTCGTTGCTATTAACGACCTCTTTAGCGCGGAGATGAACGCCCACCTGCTCAAGTACGACACCAACTACGGTCGCTACCCGGGCACAGTGGAAGTAAAGGACGGCAACCTTATAGTGAACGGCAAGGAAATCAAAGTCTTTGCTCAGCGCGATCCTTCCCAATTGCCCTGGGGCGACCTGGGCATTGACATCGTAGTGGAGTCCACAGGCGTATTTCGCGAGCGGGAAAAGGCGGCCATGCACCTGCAGGCCGGAGCCAAGAAAGTCATCATCTCCGCGCCAGCCAAGGGACCGGACATCACCATCGTGTTGGGAGTGAACCACGAACAGTACGATCCCGCCAAACACCACATCATCTCCAATGCCTCCTGCACCACCAACTGTTTGGCCCCCGCGGCCAAAGTGGTGAACGACAACTTCGGCATCATCCGCGGAGTGATGACCACCGTCCACGCGTACACCAATGACCAGCGCATCCTGGATTTGCCCCACAAGGACCTGCGCCGGGCACGGGCCGCAGCCATGAACATCATCCCCACCACCACGGGCGCGGCCAAAGCGTTGGCCCTGGTCATCCCCGAACTGGAAGGCAAATTCGACGGCATGGCCATGCGCGTGCCCGTTTCCACGGTCTCCATCGTGGACTTTGTCGCGCTCATCGAAAAGGAAACCACCACAGAAGAACTGCTGGACGCGTTCCGGGCTGCCGCGGCCGGGCCCATGAAGGGCATTTTAGGCGTCAGCGAGGAGCCCCTGGTCTCCTCCGACTTCAAAGGAGACGAACGCTCCAGCATCATTGACGCCCTGTCCACCAAAGTGTACGGCGGCAACATGGTGAAAGTCCTCTCCTGGTACGACAACGAGTGGGGCTACTCGGTCCGTGTGGCCGACCTGGCCAAGTACATGGCAGATAAAGGGATCTAATTCGCTTCAACGCGCGGCGCATCGCACGTGATACGTGATGCGTAACCACGCATCACGTATCACGCACCTTTCGTCCATTATTGCGTCTCGCACGAGGAGGAATTCAACATGCGCAAGAAGACGATCCGTGACGTGGATGTGCGGGGGCGCAAAGTATTAGTGCGGGTGGATTTCAATGTGCCCATTCAGGACGGCAAAGTCGTGGATGACACCCGCATCCGAGCGGCGCTCCCCACCATTCAATACCTGTTGGATCACGGCGCGGCGGTCATCCTCATGTCCCACCTGGGACGTCCCAAGGGAAAACCCGACCCCAAGTACTCTTTGCGGCCTGTTGCCGAACACCTGGCCACCCTGCTGGGCCGACCCGTCAAATTCTCTCCCGAGACAGTCGGTCCCCAGGCTGAGGCTATGGCTCAGGCGTTAAAACCCGGCGACGTCCTCCTGTTGGAGAACACACGCTTCCACCCTGGAGAGCGGAAAAACGACCCTGAATTCGCGCGACAATTGGCAGCGTTAGCCGGCCCCAACGGCCTCTTTGTCAACGACGCGTTTGGCAGCGCTCACCGCGCCCACGCGTCCGTGGTGGGCGTAGCCCAGTACCTCCCTGCAGTGGCCGGCTTCCTCATGGAAAAGGAACTGGACTTCCTGGGACGGCTTCTCACATCGCCGGATCGTCCCTTCGTCGCCATCCTGGGCGGGGCCAAGATCTCGGACAAAATTGGCGTCATCCGCAGCCTCCTGGAAAAGGCGGACAAACTCCTCATTGGCGGCGGTATGGCCAACACCTTCTTCAAGGCCCAGGGCTATGACGTGGGCGATTCCCTGGTAGAGGATGATGTGGTCGATGTGGCGCGGGAACTCCTAGAAAGCGCGGGGGATGCCCTTATTTTGCCGGTGGATGTGGTTATTGCGGACCGATTTGCTCCGGACGCAGAACGCCGCGTCGTCCCTGTGGGAAACATTCCCGCGGGGTGGCGGATCCTGGACATCGGTCCGAAGAGCGTGGAACGCTTTAAAGCGGAACTTCAAGCCGCGAAGACCGTGTTCTGGAACGGTCCCATGGGAGTGTTCGAGTTTCCCCGTTTTGCCGAGGGAACCTTTGCCATTGCTCGGGCTGTTGCCAGCCTGGAGAACGCGGTTACCGTCATCGGCGGTGGGGATTCCGTTTCCGCGGTGAAGCAGGCGGGGGTCGCGGACAAGATCACCCACATCTCCACTGGTGGCGGCGCGAGCCTGGAATTCATCGAGGGCAAGGAACTCCCGGGTGTGGCAGTGTTGGAAGACAAGTGAGCGCGGCGTAACAGGAGCGGTCGTGAAATCGTTGAATGAAATGAGGTCAAGGCATGTCCTTTCTCTCGCGGCTCTTTCGGCGGAAATACGAAGACTTGCGCTTTTACCCTGTACGGGTGCGCTGTGCGCGCTGTGGGGAAATTTTGGAAACGCGCATAGACCTGCACAATGACCTGACCGCCCGCTACGACACCAACGGGCGGGTGACCGGGTATTACGTGCGCAAACTCCTGCAAGGAAGTGGGCATAACAGGTGTTTCGCCACTATTGAAGTAGAACTTTTCTTCGATGCCCGTCGACACCTTGTCGACCGCCGCATCCGAGGGGGGACCTTTGTAGAGGACGTGGAACAGTGAACAGGATCGTTGCGCAGGCCACGACACGCCACATGCATTACATCTTGCGCGTAATGTAAGGGGGAAACATGCGAAAGCCTTTTATTGCTGGTAACTGGAAAATGCACAAGACCATCGGCGAAGCGCTGGAACTGGTCAACGCGCTTCGGCCCCTGGTCCAGGACATTGAGAGTGTGGACATTGCGGTTTGTCCGCCCTTTACGGCTCTGGCCGCGGTATCTGACGCGGTGCAGGGAAGCAACATCCGTGTGGGCGCGCAGAACATGTTTTGGGAGGAGGCCGGGGCGTACACCGGCGAAATTTCCCCACTGATGCTGAAAGAACTGGTCACCTACGTGATTATCGGCCACTCGGAACGGCGTAAGTACTTTGGGGAAACGGACGAAACCGTCAACCGCAAGGTGAAGGCTGCCCTTGCCCACGGCCTATTGCCCATCATCTGTGTGGGAGAAGTTCTGGAGGAGCGGGAAGCAGGCAAGACCGACGAAGTGGTACGGCGTCAGGTGCTGGGCGCATACGCGGGTCTGAGCGCGGACCAGGCCCGGCAGACCACCATCGCCTATGAGCCGGTGTGGGCCATTGGCACGGGAAAGGCGGCCACGCCTGAGGACGCGAACGACGTTATTGGCCGAGTTATTCGGGGCACGTTAGCGGACCTGTTCGGTGCGGAGGTCGCCCAGAGCATACGCGTTCAATACGGTGGAAGTGTTAAACCGGGCAATATTGCTGGCTTCATGGAGCAACCGGAGGTAGATGGTGCTTTAGTAGGCGGAGCCAGTTTGAAAGCCGACGTGTTTGCGGAGATTATCCGCATTACTGCAGATATCCGTTCGCGCTAGAAACGGAGGAGTTTAGTGCTCATCGACGTCTTGCATCGGCTCATTGGGATTATTGTGTTGACTGTCCTTTTGGCGCGGTTGAGCGATTGGGTGAGTACGCACTTGCAAGGTGTTGGCTATCTGGTGTCGCGAAGTCATCAGATAGCCACTTTTTTTATGTTTCTGGTATTAGCGCCTGGCATTTTCGTCCACGAGTTCAGTCATTGGATCGTTGCGAAATTATTAGGTGTGCGCACAAAAGGGTTCCGAGTTTGGCCTAAACGCACACGTCGTGGGAAAATACAGTTAGGTTCTGTGCAGGTACAAGGGGCTGGACCGGTGAGTTTGGCCCTTATTGGTATGGCACCTTTTCTTCTGGGCGTGTTAGCGTTGGTGTTGTTGGGTGGGTGGTTATTTACTGCTCCGGCATACATGGCAGATTGGAGGCACTGGTTTTCACTGGATCAGTGGAAAGAGGAATGGGCGTTCTTTAGCAGCGCGAATTGGCCTTGGCGGTTTTATGCCATCTGGCTCATTGGCAGTTCCATGATGCCCAGTGCTCCGGATCGTGAACCACTTCGGCCGGTGCTTGTTGTATTGATTGGGGCAGCAATTATCGCGTACGTAGCCGGTGTGATTCCTGCCGTTCCTGTGTGGGTATACAAGGGCGTTATGGAGTTACTGGACCGGCTTGCTGCTGCCTTTTGGTTGGCCGTTTTGGGCAACGTATTAGTGATGTTCTTTTTGGTGGTGGTGGAAGAGGCCGCAGCCCGAGTATTCGGTGTGCGGGTTTCGTACGAATGACCAAACGAGGCTCATCCAAAACAGTCCATCGCTTACGGCCAGGAGAATAAGGTTTTTTCATAGATTTCGGATCCATGGACTTTCTCAACGCTGTTGCATAACGTCGGAAAGGAGGCCTCGAGATGGTGGTGTATTCGGAGTTAAACCCGCCCCCCAGGTTGTTGTTAGGCCCGGGGCCCAGTAACGTTGCTCCTCGTGTGTTGAAGGCCATGAGCATGCCCACTATTGGGCATCTCGACCCGGCCTTTCTGCAGTTAATGAGCGATGTACAAACACTTCTTCGTCACACATTTCGTACGGATAACTGGCTGACTTTACCCATCTCTGGTACTGGCAGCGCGGGGATGGAAGCAGCCATTGCCAACTTTGTTGAGCCTGGGGACCCTGTACTGGTATGTATTAACGGTTACTTTGGGGAACGTTTGGCCGAAATGGCCAACCGTTATGGCGCGAAGGTGTATCGCCTCGAAAAGCCCTGGGGCGAGATTTTCACGCCGGAGGAAGTGGATGCTGCACTGCGTGAACATCCCGCCAAAATTGTGGCCATCGTGCACGCGGAAACCTCCACAGGCGTGTTGCAGCCCCTGGAGGGCATTTCCGAGGTAGTTCATAAGCATGGCGCTTTGATTCTTGTGGATGCTGTTACCTCTTTGGGGGGTGTGCCCCTGTTTGTGGACGATTGGGATCTGGACATTGTGTACAGTGGTACCCAGAAAGCATTGAGTTGTCCTCCGGGATTAGCGCCCATCACCGTGAGTGAACGGGCAGAAGAAGTCCTATCCAGGAGGAAAACCAAGGTCATCAGTTGGTATCTTGATTTGACCATGGTCCGGAAGTACTGGGGCGTAGAACGCACATACCACCACACAGCCCCCATCAACATGATTTACGGGTTGCGGGAAGCATTGCGCATTGTCCAGGAGGAAGGCCTGGAACGGCGTTGGCATCGACATCGGCGGAACGCGACCTTCCTGTGGACCGGCCTGGAGTCCTTGGGCTTCCAACTGGTAGTGCCGCGTGAGTACCGCCTCCCCACCTTGACCACGGTGTACGTGCCTGAGGGTGTCAACGGTGCCTTTGTGCAGCGCCGCCTGCTGGAGGACTACAACATTGAGATCGGCGGCGGGTTGGGCGCGTTCCGCGGTAAGGTGTGGCGCATTGGACTCATGGGGGAATCCTCCCGTCGTGAGCATGTGGTCTTATTACTGGCCGCGCTCAAGGAAATTTTGCGGTTGTGATCACCAATACAGTGAGCAGGAAAATTTGACAGGGTACAGGGGTTTGCGTACAATGCCCCCAACTTGGAATTGTAGGGGATAAGGATGAGCATTAGCGCTCTCGTTGTCGTCCTCATTATCGTCGTCTTGTTGCGCGGGATCGTTATTTTGGTCCCCGGAATGTCCCGCGCTGGGAGGCACGTGAGGGCGTAACGGAGCGCAACTCACTAGGGAGCAACGAAGACCCCCTTCCGGCAGGGAAGGGGGTCTTTTTTTATTCCAATCCGAATGGAGCGTCTTCTTACGGTGCAGGGATTGGGGGCTTGTCGTTCACCGGGAAGACGACAACATTCGGATTTCAACCACCGGGAGGAGGTGCTGGTATGGCACGAGGAACTGTTCTCATTCGAGAGGATCGCTGCAAAGGGTGTGAGTTATGTGTACACGCCTGTCCTCAAGATGTGCTCCGTCTGGCCGACGACCGCTTCAACGCGAAGGGGTACCGCCCCGTCATCCTGGACGAGAGCGTTAACTATTGTACCGGGTGCGGTATTTGTGCGGTGGTTTGCCCCGACGTGGTCTTTACCGTGCTGCGGGAGCCCACACGCCGTGCTAAAGCGGCTTGAAAGGAGGAGGTCATGGCCAAGGAACTTTGGAAAGGAAACGAGGCACTGGCCGAGGCTGCAATCCGGGCGGGGGCTGAGGCCTTCTTTGGATACCCAATCACCCCCCAGTCCGAACTGCTGGAGTACATGTCCCGCCGTATGCCCGAACTAGGGCGCGTGTTCCTCCAGGCCGAGAGCGAAATCGGGGCGATCAACATGGTCTACGGTGCGGCCTGCGCCGGAGTACGCGTCATGTCCTCTTCCTCTTCCCCTGGCATCAGCCTGATGCAGGAAGGCTTGAGTTACATCGCAGGCAGCGATGTCCCCGTTGTCCTCATCGACATCATGCGCGGTGGGCCGGGATTAGGAAACATTCAGCCTTCCCAGGGGGATTACTTTCAGATGACCAAAATGGCGGGCCACGGTGATTTTCACCCGCTTTCCCTGGCACCCTCTACAATTCAGGAAGCCGTGGATTTGATTTACGAGAGTTTCGACCTGGCCTTCAAGTATCGCACCATTGTCGTGGTCATGGGTGATGGGTCCATTGGCCAGATGATGGAACCTGTGGAAATGCCTCCGTTCAAGGAATGGCCCGAGGAACGGCCTTCATGGGCCGTTCGGGGCGCGAAAGGGCGTCCGCCCAACGTCATCACATCATTGTACTTGGGCGCGGAGAAGTTGGAACGTCATAACATGCGCTTGCAGAAAAAACTGGCGCAGATTCAGGCCAACGAGCAGCGGTACGAGACGTACATGACCGATGACGCGGAATGGCTCATTGTGGCCTTTGGCACCGTGGGACGCATTGCCAAGTCCGCAGTGCGTCAGGCTCGGGCCGAAGGATTGAAAGTCGGCCTGTTTCGCCCCATCTCCCTCTGGCCGTACCCGGAATCCGCCCTGGACGCGTTGGTTGACCGGGTGAAAGGCATTCTGGTGGTGGAAATGAACGCGGGCCAGATGGTGGAGGATGTGAAGCGCATTGTTGCCCGTCGGCGCCCGGTTCACTTCCTGGGGCGCATGGGTGGCGTTATCCCGCTGCCGGATGACATGCTGGCTGTGCTGGAAGAGATTGTCCGAGGAAATGGCGAGGAGTACCGCTACCTGGGTGGAACTCGCTGGAACTAATCCCACAATCACAGGTTCGGACACGCACTGGGGTATGTACATAAAAGGAGGACACGATGAGCGAGGCAACAACAACCACCGTCCAAAGCCCGGCCGATACAAAGAACATGCAAGTCGTGTACAAACATCCCGAATCGTTGCGGGATGTTCCCACCCACTATTGTCCTGGGTGTACGCACGGCATTATCCATCGACTCATTGCCGAAGTGCTGGATGAATTAGGCGTTCGTGAGCGGACCATAGGCATCGCGCCTGTAGGCTGCGCGGTGCTGGCGTATGAGTACTTCAACATTGACGGTGTAGAAGCCGCACATGGACGGGCCCCTGCCATGGCAACGGGCATGAAGCGCGTCATGCCGGACAAAGTCATCTTCACCTATCAAGGGGATGGGGATATGGCCTCCATTGGTGGAAACGAGATCCTGCACACGGCCACGCGCGGGGAAAACATCACCGTCATCTTCGTGAACAACACCGTGTACGGGATGACGGGTGGCCAAATGGCTCCTACCACCCTTCCCGGACAGGTGACCACCTCTTCCCCGTACGGTCGAGACACCCAAATGCAAGGGCATCCCATGCGCATCACCGAAATGCTTGCCCTGGCCCCTGGAACGGCTTACGCGGTCCGGCGTTCCATGCACTCTGTCGCGGAAATTCGCAAAGCCAAGAAAGCCATCAAGTTGGCATTTATGGCCCAGTTAGAGGGACTTGGCTTCAGCATTGTGGAGATCTTGAGCACGTGTCCCACAGCGTGGCATATCTCTCCCCATGAGGCCTTGAACTTCATCCGGGATAACATGGTGCCCGTGTTCCCCCTGGGAGACTTCAAAGTGCACGAAGCGCTGAAGGGAAGGAGGGTGTGATGGAAACGTCCATCGTCATTGCCGGCTTTGGCGGTCAGGGTGTACTTTTCGCGGGCCAGGTCCTAGCGTACGCGGCCCTGGACCAGGATTTGCACGTCACGTGGTTCCCATCTTACGGGCCGGAAATGCGCGGGGGAACCGCGAACTGCACGGTCGTGGTAGGGGACGAGCCCATTGGATCGCCATTGGTGCGTAACCCTCACGTAGTCATTGCCATGAACCGTCCCTCCATGGACAAATATGAACCCTTGGTCAAACCCAACGGGTTACTTCTAATAAATTCCTCCCTTGTCAACCGCCCTTTAGAGCGGGATGACATCCAGGCGGTGGGTATTCCCGCCAACCACATGGCTGAAAATTTGTTCGGGAACACCCGTCTGGCTAACATGATTATGCTTGGTGCGCTGATCGCGTTGCGTCCCATCATGCCCCTGGAGGCTGTGAAGGACGCGTTGGCCAACCACCTGCCGGAACGCCATCGCCACCTGCTGGACGCGAACTTCCGCGCGTTGGAGACAGGCGCGGAGTACGTGCAGGAAAACATCCTCGTATGAAACTCGGGAGCAGGCCTCAGGCATCTGGGGGGCTGCACCGACACCGCGAGGAAAGCGTGAGGAAATTGGACAAGGAGGGGTAACGATAATCCATCGTTACCCCTCCTGCCTGGCGCGTTAACACGTTGAACAGCACAGGGAAATGAGCGTTTTTGACAAATGAAAAGGAGTTATCCCAGATGACATCCCGACCGACCTGCCGGGTGTATCTTCTGGGAGCGTTTCGAGTGGAGTGTGAGAACACAGGGGAGCGGGAAGTCTCCTCCTTGCAAGCCCGGCGGGTACTCGCGTATCTAGCCCTCCACGCGGAACGGCCGGTGACCAGGGCCAAGATAGTCGGTGTGCTCTTCCCGGAGATGCCCGAAGAGAGGGGCCGACGCGCCTTGAGCCAGGCCCTCTGGCGGCTGCGCACCGCGTTGAACAGGCCCGTTGTCAAGGGCACCCACAACGACATCACCCTCCACCCCGCCATCTGGTCCGACGTGCACACCTTCAGGATCCTGGCCGGCCAGCAGGACGTGCAGGCCTGGGAGGAATCTGTCCTCCTGTACCAGGGCGAATTCCTGCCCGGTGTTTACGATGAGTGGGTCTTAATCGCGCGCGAGCGTTTGCGGGAGACCTACCTTCGGGTGTTGCGTCGCCTGGTTCAGGCGCACAAACAGAGCGGAAATTACGAGCAAGCCCTTCACTACGCGCGCATCCACGTGCGAGAGGAGCCCCTGTGGGAGGAAGGGCACCGGGAGATCATGCAGTTGTACCTGATTCTGGATCGTCCGGCCGCCGCGCTTCAGCAGTACGAAACGCTGCGGGCCTTCCTTGAAGAAGAACTCGGGGTTTCTCCCTCCCCCGGTGTAGAAGCCCTGCTTCAGGTGATTCAAGATCGATTGCGCACGCAACGCGCGTGGAAAAGTGCCCCCCTCTTCCGGGCCGAACAGCGCATTCCCTTTGTTGGGCGTCACGAGGAGCGGGCCAGGCTTCTGGAGCAGGTGGAACACACCCTACAAGGTCATGGCTCCCTCGTGTTCGTGGAAGGCCGACCTGGCATTGGAAAATCCCGGCTGTTGCGGGAGATTGTAGATGGCGCGCGGTGGCGGGGGATCGCGGTAGGGTGTGGGCAGGCTACCGAGGATGGCGGGGTTTACACACCCTTGCGCGACGCCGTGGAACGTCTCCTTTCGCCAGGGACCGTTTCCTTCCTGCGCCGTCTCCCTTCCCCAATACTGGAGGCAGCGGCTCGGGTCTGGCCCAAGTTGGGCACTCCGGCCGCGCAGGTGGAGCCCCAGCACATACACCGGGCCCTCGCGCAGGTCATTCACACCCTGGCCCAGCGTCAGCCCACCCTCCTCGTGTTGGACGACATCCACCACGCGGACGCGACCATTTTCGACGTATTATCTCACCTGGCCGATGATTTAGCCCACATTCCGCTGTGCATCATTATGACCTATCGACCCATGGAAGTTCAGGCGCGCCCCAGAGTTTGGGAAGGACTCATGGCACTGGATCGGGTAGCCGCGCCGAGCCGTGTGCGCCTGCATCCCCTTACATCGGAGGAGCAAGCGTTGCTCATCGCGGCCGCGTTGGGCACATCCGTAACCGATCCCCTTATCCCTCGATTATCTGCCGCGGTGGGTGATCTCCCCCTACACGTGTTGGAAATGCTGCGTTACCTTCACCGGCGGGGCATTTTACAACGCACAACCGACGGGCAATGGGTTCTAACCACGCCTCCGGACACACCGCTACCGGTTCCACCCACCCTCACGTCGCCGGTTCAGCAGCGCGTTCAGCGGCTTCCCGCGGCTGTCCGGGACTTTTTAGAAGTGCTCTCCGTGTTTGGGGAACGGATTCCTCAGGAAATTGTGGAGGATTGGAGTGCCCTGTACCCCGCGACGGCTTTATCCGATTTGCGGCGGCATGGCTTTCTCACCTGGGATGAAGGCGTGTGGCGTTTCTCCCACGCGCTGATCCAGCAAGCAGTATACACGCGCATTCCGGCCACACGTCGTCCCCACCTCCACCGGAGAGTAGCGGAGCGCCTGACCCAACTGTCGAATCCCCCCTGGGAACAGATAGCCCACCACTGGGAACGGGCTGGACAAACCGCAGCCGCGGTGCAAGCGTACTATCGATTCGCGCAGGAAGCCGCGCACGTTTTTGCCCATGACCAGGTGCTCAAGGCCTGGACCGCGGCCCGCACTTTGCTTCAGGGTCCCGATCCACTGGGGTATGATCTGGGGCACCTTGCGGTCCAAAGTCTTATGGTTCAGGGAAACACTTCGGAAGCGCGGCGCACCCTGGCCCTTCTCCTCTGGTGGGCCCGCTGTTTGCGGGACCAGCGGCGATTGGCCCGGGGTTACTTAACCGGTGGTGAACTCCTGATCCGAATGAACAAACACCGCTCAGCCCGATGGTTCCTGCGCCGTGCCCGTGCCTTGTACGCGGCGTTAGAGGCGAGCAGGGAACAAACGGCAACGCTCACCCTGCTAGCCGATGTGGCCCTCACCACGGGGGACCTGGACCAGGCGGCTCAATACCTGGACGACGCCCTGCACATAGGAGCCAAAGTGGATGCATCCCTCTTCGCGCGCATTGTGGCCCGACAGGCAGTGGTGAACGAGCGCTTAGGGCGTCCTGAAGAAGCATCTCGGTTGTACACCCTTAGCATTCAGAAAGCCCGTGAGGCACAGGACAAATACGTCGAAGGGTTTGTCACCAACGGACTGGGGTTGATCGCCCTGATCGAGCGGGCCCACGAGAAAGCGTGGCGGGTGTTTCGGCAGGCCCTGGCCGTAGCCCGTTCAATGAACGACGTTCATAACACCGCCATTTCCATCCTGAACATGGGCGTCGCGGCAAGTCAAGCCGGGGAGTGGGAAAAAGCCTATGCCCTCGGCCAGAAGGCCCTGGATCTGGTTGAAGAAAGCAGGGACTGGCGCACGTGGATACTGGCGCAGTTGTTGTTATCTTCGGTGGAGACCATGAGTGGACATTTCTCTCAGGCCGCGGAGCGGCTACAGCGGGGAATGCAAAAAGTGCAGGAGATTGGCTTTGTCAGGGGACAGGGGAGCATTGAAGAAGCGTGGGGCATATGGGCTCGGGAACAGGGACGTTTTGAGGATGCCATCATGTGGGGACAACGGGCCCTGCGCACGTTCCAGGATCACGGCCTGTACGGGCGGGTACCTGTGGCCGCGTATGCTCTGGCGACTTCCCTCCTGCTGGCCCGTTCGTACGATTCAGCCCGAGAAGTCCTCCACCTGGGTGTGACTTACGTTCACTCCGCGCAGATGCGCGCCTACTTGCAGGCCGCGCTGGCCGCTCTTTGGGCTTTTGTGGAGGAGAGGGAGCGGGCGCGGAAGATGTTAGACGGGTGCGTGCCGCAGTTGGAGCACATCTCCTCGGATGAATACCTCCCTCTGGGATGGTACCAGGTGGCTCAGGCCGCGGCTCGCGTGATGCCCGAGTACCATGTGCCGGCCGTACGTCGGGCGTACATGGCTCTCCAGGCCCAGTGTCACCACGTTCCTGCCGCGGACCAGCGCTCCTTTCTCCACCGCGTTTTAACTCATCGGCTTATTGTTCAGGAGTGGCAGGCTTTCGCACCCCCCACTGTGGAGCGCTTGCGCATCCCCTTGCCTGGCGAAGACGGCCAGAGCACCATCATGGTCACGTGGACCGTGCAGGCAGGGGAGGAGGATGCCGTGGTGGAGGCACACCATGGTCCTGTTGCGCTACGTCGTCATCGGTTAAAGCGGCTCCTGCGGGAGGCGGCCCAGCAGGGCGCGCGAGCCACCCACCGGGCGCTGGCCCAGGCCTTAGGGGTCAGCGTTCCCACCATCCGTCGGGACCTGCGGGCCTTGCGGGAAACCGCGGAGGATCTCCCCTCTGCCCCCTGAACGTCCTCATCCTTTTCCTCGGCTACGTGTCCTAAGTGCCCCCTCCTGTGGGGCAGTCGATAATCCCAGGTACTGATGGGACTTCGGACTCCTGCTTTTGGACCCTGGATGGGCAACATCTTCCCGAAATTCCTCTGTGACCACCCCTCGCCGTGACGGTTCGGCCGCGCGAAAGACACTTGAGAGACATCTTCCCGTTAGAATAGTGCCTGGGCGAATTGGGAGAGGATGTATTTTCTCCACCCGGCGGATTCCTCTGGTGTTTGGCCCAACCGGGACAGGTATATCTGTCATGCGTGGGGAGGAGGTCTTATGCACCTGGGACATACCTTTATTGTCCGTTTTTGGCAGGAATTCCAACAGGAAAGGGAACATCAGTGGCGAGGAGTGGTTATTCACGTGTACTCCGGGGAACGTGTGCCTGTCCGCTCCGTTGAGGAGGCCACAGACGTGATCATCACCTACTTGCGGACGGCTCCCTCACCCCCTGGTTCCCTTCCTGAGGACTTCCCTTCAACCCTGCGGTGAACTTGGTCCAACGGCAAGGAGGAATGTGAACATGCGACATCGGACATGGCTGAACGTGCTGCTTATCTTGACTCTCTTATCTTTGCTTGGGGGCGCCTGTGGGGGCAAGGGGACCCCGCCCGGTACTGTGCCGCCCCCAACACCAACCTCGCCCCCCCTGGAGGTGCTGGATGTCACCTTTGCTCATGGTTTGACCGCGGAAATGGTTCCCGTGGACCCGGGCAATGTGTTTCACCCTGAGGAGACGGTGTATCTCTCTGTTAAACTCAAGGGCGTCCAGAGATCGGGTCGGGTGAAAGCCGTCTTCTTCAAGGGGAACGAAGAGTTTGCCGCGGTGACTGTTGACCTGGAGAAGGAGATACGGGGCTTCATTGTTGCTGTGGGGGGCAACACGTACGTTGGCTTCACCCTGAAGCCCAAGGCTCCCCTGCCGCCGGGGGATGATTATAAGGCTAACGTGTACGTCAATGACGAACTCGTCGGCGTCTACACCTTCAAAGTTCTTGGAACGGGCGTCCAAGGCGCGAAGGACGCGCCCGCGGCTCAGCCCACGTCCCCACCTGCTGCCACCGAAGTTCCTGTTTCGCCCGGAGAGGTGACCATCCACGCCCTCTACTACGCACATGATCCCCGGGAGGGGAAAGCCATAGGGGGTATTTCCCCGGTGCGCATTCGGGTAGCGCCGGCCGCGGAAAAGGGGGAATTGCGAGTGGGCTTTTTTGAGGAGGAAGTGGCCGGAACCGGTGACATGTGGCACACCGCGGGGTGGATGGCTGTGGTTGTTGCCAGTCAGATCCTGGGTATCGACCCGCGGGATTATGAGTTTTCCTTTTCCGTTGGGGGACGCATTGATGGCCCCAGCGCGGGGTCCTACATGACCGTGGGCATTCTGGCTGCACTGTTGGGACAACCTTTGCGGGAGGATGTTGCGATGACCGGAACCATCAATCCCGACGGCACTGTGGGACCTGTCGGGGGCATCCCGCACAAAATCCAGGGCGCGGCAGAGCGTGGTGTCACCCTGGTCCTTATCCCGGCGGGGCAGCGATACGATTACGACCAGAACAAGGGGAGGGCTGTGGATGTGTATGACGTGGGCGAACGGCTGGGTGTGCAGGTTCGGGAGGTGAGCACGGTTTTTGAAGCCTACGAGATCCTCACCGGCACGCGCTTGCCCCGGCCCCAGACAAGCATGAACGCTCCCCAACTGCCAGATAGGGCCTTTGACCGGACGCGCGCCAAGGCTCAAGAATGGTTCTCTCGCTACGAGAATGCCCGAAATCGGTTCAACAGCCTGCCGGAAGAGATAACTCAATACTTCGTGGATGTCATGGCCGACGCGGATGAGAGGGCCGCGCGGGCACAGAGTGCATTACAGCAGGGGTTGGCTGCTGTCGCCTACCAGCGGGCTGTGCAGGCGGCCATTGGTGCACACATCTGGCTCCTCACCGCGGAAATGCTCGAACGCTACGCGACCGGTGGTCTCAGCGCGGCAGTGGATTACCTCCTTTCCAACCAGGCCTCCCTGAGCGAGTTGGACGCTGTTATGGACCTTCTGGGCACTGAGCAACCTCGGACTGCCGGGGATTACATTGCTCTTTTCGACGCCTACATGTCCATTGGTCAGGCCCAGGGGCTTGTCGTCATCGCGACCCAGCGATTGCGCGCGTTGGACCAGCAAGCCGCGAGCATGAGCGAGGAGGAGATTTTGGGGGAACTTGTGCAACTTTCCGCTTATTATGTCTTGGCCCATAACCTGGTACAACTGGCGCGGGATAGTGTGAATATTGGGTTTGGGTATGGTGCTGCTGTGGTAAAGGACCCTGAACGGGTTGCGGCGATGGAATCTCTTCTCCGGCGCGCGGCTGAAGCCAACCTCCGTTATTTCGAAGCCACCGTGGTGGACGAGTACGCCAAGACATTTGGTGTGCACCCGGAGCAAATGAAGGCCTTGCTGATGAACTACGATACCGGCTATCTCCTCACGGTGGCCTCAGAACAGGGGACGCGTGCCCTGGCCGGCCAGTTAGCCGATACAGGTCAGCAGACCGCCCTGATTCTGGGCAACAGCATCAGCAATTACGCCCAGTCAGCCGGGCTGATCGCCAAGTACTATTCCCTGGGTGCCCAGTTGGATGAGCAGGGGAACATCGACCGCATTGAGCGGGAGCGGGCCCTGGCCGACATGCTGGATCTGGCCGACCAGCGCGCGAAGGAAACCATCAACATGAACCGCGATGATGTGCCGGTCATTGCCGTGCTCTACTATGAGACGGCTCGCCTCAAACGCCAGGGATCACCGGAAGAGCAGTTAGAGGCCCTGGAGGATTACTGGAGCGCCACCACGTTCGCCCAAATCCACGCGTATTTGACAGAGAAGCAGGAACGATGAAGCACTGCTGGCTGACCAACAGCGTTCTGGGTATGCTCCCCAGCCCGGAGTTGTTCTTTCGGTCAGTCCTTGTGGAGAGGAGGAAGAACATGCACAGACGTGGACGATGGCATTTGCTGTTGCTGTTCACCCTGGTGGTCCTCGCGTCCACAGCGTTTGTGGGATGGGGCTCCCATCCTGCGGTTGAGTTCTCAATAAGTGGTGGGATGTTCAGCCTGGAGCGTTGGACGCTAAGTGCTGGTGGGGGGATCGGTCACGGAGGGGATTTCACCGTTGCCGGTAGCGCCGGCCTGGTGGACGCGGATCAGACACTTTCGGGAGGTGTGTTCAGTGTGCGTGGCGGATTTTGGGGGAGCCCGCGCGGCTCAACGTCCCCGATGGTTAGTCCGTTGAAACTGCCCTACGTACTGCACAACGCGCGGCCAGGAGGAAACGGAGGGACTGTGCAACGGTGAGGGCGGATGGTGTCTTCCGTCCAACATATGCCCATCTATTAGGGAAGGAGGCGTTTACTATGCGGCGTCAAGAATATCATGTTCTGCTGGGTGTTGGGGTTGGCATTTTCTTGCTGGTTATCATATCCCTGATGTTGGCTGGTGGCGTTTGGGCCGGCTTGGGGGATACCGCGCGGGCCACATCGCAGCAGGCTCTGGTGGGGACGGGTATCACCTATCAGGGTGAGTTGTTCCAGTCGGGGAGCCCGGCCAATGGGACGTTTGACTTTCGCTTTCGGGTGTTTGATGCGGCTTCGGGTGGCAAACAGGTCGGGAATACGGTGACGAAGGACGATGTTCCGGTCACAAACGGGCATTTCACGGTGGTGCTGGACTTCGGCCCTCACGTGTTCAACGGTGAAGCCCGCTGGTTGGAACTGGCTGTGCGTCCGGGGAACAGCACCGGAGTCTATACGGTGCTCAGTCCGAGGCAATCCCTGCGCCCTGTGCCTTATGCCCTGGCTTTGCCCGGGTTGCGGGTTGAGCCCGGCAGTGAGGCGCCCAACATTGTGGGGGGCCACATCAGCAACACGGTGGCCTCTGGGGTGTCCGGCGCTGTCATTGCCGGCGGTGGGGTTGTGGACTACATGGGCCGTATGTCCGTCAACAAAGTTACTGGCGCGTTCGGCACGATTTCCGGTGGGGCCAACAATGTCGCTGCTGATTGGAGCGTTGTCTCTGGAGGCAGTGATAATGAGGCCACCGGCTCCATGTCGACGGTGGGGGGCGGTACGCTGAACCTGGCTTTGGGTGAATTATCTACCGTGGGCGGTGGTGGTTCGAACAGTGCGTCGGGGCGGTATGCCACCATTGCCGGGGGTGGAAGTCCGCTTCACCTGGGCCGGGGAAATGCCGCGGCTGGCGACTGGTCTTCCATAGGCGGCGGCGCGGATAATTACGCCATGGCGACAGCCAGCACAATTCCGGGGGGCGCTCAGGCTCATGCTCGGGATTACGGTCAGTTCGCGTATGCCAGCGGTGCCTTTTCTGACAGCACCGGCATCGAAGTCGCGGGGACCGCCCAATTCTCCCTTTACGTCCTGCGGTACGATGTATCTGCCGAGGATGAGGCCGCGTATGTTCTCAAGTTGGATGGATACAGAGAGCACATTTCTGTTCCCATTAGTCACACCATTGCCTTTGACATCCTGATAACCGCGCGGTCAGAGGGAGGCGAAAGCGCGGCCTGGACCATTCACGGGGCGGTGGAGAACACCCGAGGTACAACCCGACTGTTGGGCATTCCCGTTATCACTACGTTGAGCAACGATCCGGGCTGGGAGACATACGTTCAGGCGGATGACGCTACAGATTCACTGCTCATTTGGATACATTCTTTCTCCGAAACCCCGGTCCGCTGGGTTGCAGTCGTGAGGGCTGCCCAGGTGGGTTGGGAGGAGTGAGTGTTCAAAAGCGCTATCCGCTGACGTACACGACCGGGTTTACAGGGGCAGAGGTCCTGGATCCTGCACAACACGACCCCGTCGGGATATGAGAGTCCACACCCCGACGGGGTCAATTTTCGTTTTCAACCTGGGTGTTTTCCCGCGCTCTATCCCACTACAATGTTCAGGATGCGGCCCTGGGCGAAGATAACCCGCCGGATCTCCTTTCCGGCAATGTACTTTTGTATTTTGGGATGGGCGAAGGCGATTTCTTTGGCTTCTTCCTCGCTGAGGCCTGCAGCCGCGGGGATCTTTGCCCGTACTTTGCCGTTCACCTGGACCACCAGCGTGATCTCCTCTTCTTTGGCCAGCGCCTCATCCCACGCGGGCCAGGACTGTTGGTGCACACTGTATTCGTGGCCTGTCCGCACCCAGAGTTCTTCTGCAATGTGGGGTGTGAAGGGTGCCATGAGGAGGATGAGGGTATCCCGAGCCTCCTGCCACGCGTATGTGTTCACCGCGCTGGTTTCCTTCAGTTTCATCATTGTGTTCGTTAACTCCATGAGTGCGGCAATGGCCGTGTTAAACGCGAACTCCTCCATGTCCTGGGTGACCCGCTTAATCGTCTGGTGCGTCTTGCGGCGCAGGCCCTTGATCTCCCCTTCCGTCGCGTCCCGTTTCACGTGCGGTTCTTCCAGAATCAGGTTCCACACTCGGTGTAGCCAGCGATGTGTCCCCTCAATGCCCTTGGAATTCCAGGGGCCGCCCTGTTCCCAGCGGAACGCGAACATGAGGTACGCGCGTACTGTGTCCGTTCCGTACTTGGCCACCAGTTCGTCCGGCGCGACCACATTTCCCTTGGACTTGGACATCTTTTCCGCGTCCAGGTGGTAGACCAGGTCCATCACCGTGGCCTCAGGTACGCCAGGAATATCGATGACCGTTCCCTCGTCCACGTGGACAATAACGAAGCGGCCTCCTCCCACGTTGACCCGCACGCTCACTTCGTCCCGAGCGTACACTTCGCCCTGAATGAAATCTGGCCCCACACCGGGATCGGGCTTTTCCTTGTCCCGGATGGCCCGGATGCGTACCGCGTGGAACGCGTTGGCCTCTTCGGATTCCCACTCCCCTTCGACAACGACAAAGTCGCCGTCTCTGGGTTCGCCCAGGATAACGCCCTGGTTGTACAGGCGAATCATGGGCTCGTCGAAGTCCACCAGGCCCAGGTCCCGCAGGGCCTTGGTGAAGAATCGGGTGTACAGCAAGTGCATGGTCGCGTGTTCAATGCCGCCTGTGTACTGGTCTACCGGAAGCCAGTACTCTGCTTCCTCGGGATCCCAAGGCCCTTCATCGTAGTGAGGGCTCAGGTACCGGTACTGGTACCAGGAGGAGTCCACGAAGGTGTCCATGGTGTCCGTTTCCCGCAGCGCGGGGCCGCCACACTTGGGACACGTGGTGTGGAGGAATTCCTCATGGTAGGTGAGGGGGCTTACGCCTGTGGGTTTGAACTCCACATCCTCAGGCAGGATGACGGGCAGATCGTCCTCGGGAACGGGGACGATGCCGCACTTTTCACAGTACACTACTGGAATGGGGGTGCCCCAATACCGCTGTCGCGAGATGAGCCAGTCCCGCAGGCGGTAGTTGACCGCGAATTTGCCAATGCCCTGTTCTTCCAGCCATTCCGTCACTTTGCGGATGGCCGGGTCGGGCGCGGGGGTGCCGTCAAAGGGGCCGGAGTTCACCATGATTCCTTCGCCTGTGTACGCTTCTTCCAGGTCTTCCCCTTCCCATTCCGGGGGGGCTATAACGACCCGGATGGGCAGGCCGTACTTCTTGGCGAACTCGAAGTCCCGTTGGTCATGCGCGGGCACGGCCATGATCGCGCCAGTGCCGTAGGTCATCAGCACGTAATCCGCGATCCAGATGGGGACCCGTTCTCCGTTTACCGGGTTAATCGCGTAGCCACCGGTGAAGACTCCGGTCTTCTCCCGCTCCGTGGATTCGCGCTCGATGTCGGACATGCGACGCGCCGCGGCTACGTAGGCGTCCACCTCGGCCTTGTGTTCCGGCGTGGTCACCTTCTCTACCAGGGGATGCTCCGGCGCGAGGACCATGAACGTCACCCCCCAGAGGGTGTCGGGTCGGGTGGTGAAGATGGGGAGCGGGTCCCCCTGCTCGGTGGTGAAGTACACTTCCGCGCCTTCACTGCGCCCGATCCAGTTTCGCTGGCGAGCGATGACCGGTTCCGGCCAGTCCAGTTTGGAGAAGTCCAGCAGTTCCTCCGCGTACGCGGTGATCTTGAAGAACCACTGTTCCAGGTCTCGCTTGATGACCGGGGTGCCACAGCGTTCACACACCCGTTCCTCACCGATGACCTGCTCCCGGGCCAGCGTGGTCTTACACGTGGGGCACCAATCGACCGGTGCCTTTTTGCGGTAAGCCAGCCCCTTCTCCAGGAACTTGAGGAAGAACCACTGGTTCCACTTGTAGTACTCTGGGTCACAGGTGACCACTTCCCGGTCCCAGTCGAACATCGCACCCATGGAACGGAGTTGTTTGCGCATCCGTTCGATGTTCCGGTAAGTCCACGTTTTGGGGTGGATGCCCCGCTTGATGGCCGCGTTTTCCGCGGGGAGGCCAAACGCGTCAAAGCCCATGGGAAACATGACGTTGTACCCGCGCATGCGGAAGTAACGCGCGTGCGCGTCCGATGGGGTCATCGCGTACCAGTGTCCCATGTGCAGATCCCCGCTGGGATAGGGGAACATGGTGAGGTAATACCATTTTTCCTTGGACGGATCTTTTTCCGCCTTGTAGAGTTTGTCCTCTTCCCAGCGCTTTTGCCATTTGGGCTCAATGTCTTGAGGAATATATTTGTCGGCCATAATGACTCCTCTCAATGCGTTCTGGACTTCGCGTGTTTTCTGTATGTTTTCACTTCTGCATGTATTCCTCGCGCGGCGGGGAAAACGCGTCCACAATGACCGTGTCTACCTCAAAGCGCGCGCCGTGTTCCACGCCACCGGGAATCGCGTACGTGTCACCGGGCCCACACACGTATTCTTTTCCTTCAATAATCATAATCGCCTGACCGGAAACCACATACCCGGCCTGGTCGTGGGGGTGGCTGTGCAAGGGGACTTCACTTCCACCCCGGATGTGGAATTCGCACAACATGATTCGCTCTGTGACAGCCAATGTGCGGCGTTCCACTCCGGGCAACATGGCGACCGGATCCACTTCTTGATGTCGTACCACGTATTGAACGGCCATGTTCTCCTCCCCCTCTATATGTTCGATAAACCCCCGCGACGTAAGACGTGGGGGCAACGCACACTGGGCAAAGGTGTGTGAGTGTCGGTCCGTCTCCCGCCGCCGACCTCACACACTGGGTGGGTAGCGCAAGTCGTAGTACGTGATGATGGCCATGAGCATTAAGAGCAAGGCCATGCCAATGAGGTGAACGAGCCCTTCCTTCTCTGGACTTACCCGCTTTCCCTTGCGCAGGATTTCCACCACAATGAAGAGCAGTCGGCCTCCATCCAGCGCGGGGATGGGGAGCAGGTTCGTGAGCCCCAGGGCGAAACTGATAATTGCGGTCAGGCGCAGGATGGTGAAGAGCCGCACCAGGGGAGACGGTTGTTGGTTGACTACGTCCACAAACACCTTGCCAATCCCCACAGGACCCAGGGGGCGCACTTCCTGGGGACTGATCTGTCCGCTGAGAAGGCGGGCCGGCAGGTGAACCATGCCCCACGCGAAGTGGGCCAGTTCCGTGGTCGCGATAAGGGGGGCTTGCCACAGGGGCACCCGTGCGGCCAGGAGCACTCCGATGCGCGGGATGCCGTCCGGATCCACCTGGGGCTGCACGCGTACGGTCACGTGCTCCTTGCCTCGTCGTATGTCCAGGGTGACGGGCGAGTCCGCGTGTTGGCGGATGATGTCCACCAGCGCGGCCCGGGTGTGCACGGGCTGTCCATCCGCGCGTTCGATTACATCTCCCGCGCGCAGGCCCGCGGTGGCCGCGGGGTAACGGGGATCCACTTCCAGCACCCATACGCCGTTGCCGGGAATGACCAGGCTGTAGGTGATGACCAGTGCGAGGATCGCGGTGAGGATGTTCATTAGTGGTCCGGCCAGGAGGACCATTGCTCGAGCCCGAGCAGGCGCGCTCCAGAAACTTCCCGGACCCGCGTCCGCGTCCTCTCCTTTCATGCGTGCAAATCCGCCGATGGGTAACAGGTTTAACGTGAATTCTGTGTCCCCACGACGGCCTAACCGCAGAATGCGCGGGGGCAGTCCAAGGCCAAATTCTTCCACTACAATACCATTTCGTCGAGCAGCCCAGAAGTGCCCTAATTCGTGCAGAATGATGAGTACGGCCAGAATGATCACATAAATCCAAACGGACACACCCACCTCCCTGTTGAGTGATAACCTGCTATCAACCTAAAGATATCTGTCCCCCAGAACATCCGTGGAGGTTGTATCCCCTTAGGCGTCCAGTTTTAAGTGATGCTGTCTTGACCTGTGACAGGCGTCTTGACGAATTTTACTCCAAGGGGCGGGGTGGGGAAAATAAGGAACAACAGCGTAGAGAACTATGTATCGCGTTTGTCCACTCTGGAAGGAAACGAGGAGAGAAGACGCCTATGATCACCTTGCCCAAGTACGTATCCTTGACCGCAGGTCACGCGGAAGGTATGGATGAATTGGTCGCGTTCGACAACGCGCTGGCCGACGCGGGCATTGCCGACCTCAATCTCATTAAGGTGAGTTCCATTGTGCCCCAGGGGGCTCGCCTGGTCCCCTTGCGGGAGTTTCCCATTGGGAGCCTTGTCCCTACGGTGTACGCGCGCATTGACAGCGATGTGCCCGGTCAGACGATTGCCGCGGCCGTGGCGCTGGGTCTAAGTCCGGATGGCCGGGGCGTTATCATGGAATACAGTGCCGTGGGCACCCGGGAGGAAATCGAAGCGGTCGCCCTGGAGCGCGTCAAAGCCGCGTTCGCGGCCCGTAATATTCCCTTGCACGAGTACCACATTGCTGTGGCGGAACACACTGTGGAGAAGCAGGGCAGCGCGGTGGCCGCGGCGGTTCTTTGGGGCGATGAGTTGGAGGAGATGCCCGATACCTGGGCCACTGAGGCCTGGACCCCCGACGCGCGGGTCAGTTTCCGGGTGCGCGAGCGTATTTTCAGCCAGCGTTCCCCCTATCAGAACATCGAGATTGTGGACACTTTCCACTTTGGACGTATGCTCTGGCTGGACGAGACGGTTCAGACCAGTGAGGGGGATGAGTGGGCGTATCACGAGATGCTCGTGCACGTCCCCATGTTCACCCATCCGAATCCCAAACGCGTGCTCATTGTGGGTGGCGGCGATGGGGGCGCGTTGCGCACGGTCCTCTCCCATCCGGTGGAGAAGGTGGTGATGGTGGAAATTGACCGGGATGTGATACGCGCGTGTCGGGAGTACTTGCCCCAATTGTCCCAGGGCGCGTTTGACGATCCCCGCACTACGTTGGTGTATGAGGACGCGTTTGAGTACCTGGGCCAGGTGCAGGATGGGTTTGATGTGATGATTCTGGATATTCCAGACCCGGTGGGACCGGCTATGCGTTTGTTCTCCCCGGAGTTCTACGCCCGGGTTGTTGCCGCGTTGCACACTCCGGGCGTTGTCGTCACTCAGAGCGGTTCTCCCTGGTTCCAACCGGATGTGGTCGCCCGAGCCGTGCAGGCTATGCGGTCCCAATTTTCCTCGGTGCACGTGTATCTGGGACATGTGCCCACGTACCCGGGCGGTTTGTGGAGTTTCTCCCTGGCTGCCCAGGGCCTGGACCCGCGACGCGTGGATGAGGAGGGGCTGACCCAGCGTTTCCGGGAGTTGGGACTCCGCACTCGGTACTACACACCGCAGGTTCACCGGGCCGCGTTTGTCCTCCCGCCCTTCATTCGGGAGGGGCTGGACCTTGATGAGTGAAAGAGGAGAGGCTTGTGACGCAGTCGATGTGGTCGCTCCAGCGTACCTTTCCCTTTCTGGACGCGCGCCAGGAGGGGAAAGGTCGAGTACATGTGGTGGGGGTTCCTTTTGAGGTCACTTCTTCCTTTCGCTTTGGTTCGCACGAGGGACCGGACGCGATTCGACGGCTGGCTGAAAGTTTGGAGACGTACAGTCCGTACCGCCGTCGGGATGTGGCCGCGGTGGATGTGGTGGACCTGGGCAATGTGATGGTGGATGAGCCGTTCGCTCTGTTCCCCACTCACCTGGATGAGATGCGGGTCTTTTGCGCGTCCCTGCGCGGGGAGCAGTTCACGCTCTTTCTCGGGGGAGAGCACACCACTACCTTGGCCTTTCTCTCCCCTGAGGATGTGGCCGATCCCGGGTTTGCTCTGGTTGTGTTGGACGCTCACCTGGATTTGCGGGATGCTTACCAGGGGACTTTCTATTCCCATGCGTCCTGGGCAAGACGGGCGCTGGAATGGCTGGGACCGGGCCGTCTTTTCATCCTGGGGGCGCGTTCGGGCACGGAGGAGGAGTTCGCTTTGGCCCGGGAACACGGTCTCTTGGGGCACTCGTTGGATGATCTGTTGGCCTGGCTCGAGGAACGTTCTCCCCACCGTCTTCACTTGTCCCTGGATATTGATGTGTTGGATCCCGCGCACGCGCCAGGGACAGGGAATCCAGAACCTTTGGGTTGGGATGTCCACGCGGTGATGGAGGTCATCGAACTCTTGAAGGGATGGCCGGTTCTCTCCGCGGATATTGTGGAGTATAGTCCTCCCCACGATTGCGGGGGACGAACGGGGATTTTAGCCGGGTTCCTGGCCCGGGAGATGATCTTGACATGGGGATGAGAGAGCGACGCACACGCGCGCTGGGTCGTCGAATGCCCACGTGGCCCACCTTCCTGTGGGGAGGGGGAGCCATTGTGCTGGCCGTGCTGGTGGCTCGCCTTCGCTTGAAGTTGGCGGTGGCTGTGGCGGGCGGGATATTTCTCCTCGTCCTCGCGTTGGTGTGGCCGCCCATTGTTTTACCCGTGCTGGCCCTGGCTGTCCCCTTTGGGCCGGCTTTGCCCATGGGTGGTTTCAGTGTGGGCACGGCCGATCTTCTTGTTGGCCTTCTGGTGGGGGCGTGGGGTGTGCAGAATCTGGTCGCGCAGCGGTTTCCCCGCTTTCGCATTCCTTTGCTGGTGCCGCTCACTCTGTACGTTGGAGCGCTGTTCCTGAGTTTGTCCACCGCGTGGAGTTTGCGGGCTGCTTTGCCCGAGTTGGTGAAGTGGTTGGAGGTGCTGACGCTGTATGTGGTGATGTGTTCTTTGTTGGAGTATACTCGATGGCCTTCGTGGATGCCCTGGCCCCGCTCCTTTACGGAGTTGGTGGTTCTTTCCTTGATTGCTGCCGGCTTTTTGGAGGCGCTTCTCGGTTTGGCTCAGTTCTTCTTGCGCGTTGGCCCTCCTCAGTTCATTATTCTGGGACGCTTTCTTCGGGCTTATGGGACTTTTGCCCAACCTAATCCTTATGCTGGTTTTCTCGGTCTCGTCCTTCCCCTGGCTGTAAGTGTAACTCTGGATGAGGTGTCCCGCCATGTGCGGGAAGGACGGTTGATTTGGCCGCAAGCGTTGGCGGATCTGGTGCCTTTGGTGGTGTATCCGGTGGCAACGGGAGGTATTGCCCTGGGGTTGCTGGCTTCCTGGTCCCGAGGGGGATGGCTGGGGATGGTGGCAGGGTTGGCTGTGGTGGTCGCGTTGCGTTCCCGTCGGGCCGCGCTGGTGAGCGCGCTCCTCGCGTTCCTCCTGGCGGCCGCGGTGGTGTTGGGTGTTATCGGCGCTCTGCCGCCTTCGATCTCCCAGCGTTTTCAGGGGGTTCAGACGAGTTGGACGTTGTTCCTCCGCCCGGTGGAGTTGCGGAGTATTGAGGTGACCGGGGAGAATTTCGCGCTGGTGGAACGGATGGCTCACTGGTGGGCCGCGTATGCGATGTGGTTGGATTCGCCCTGGACAGGGGTGGGCGTGGGCAATTATCCTGTTGCGTATGAGGTGTTCCGGATGCCCGGCTGGAAGGAGCCCCTGGGGCACGCGCACAATATCCTGCTCAATGTGATGGCAGAAACCGGTCTGGTGGGGCTGGTCACGTATGTGTTGCTGTGGGGGTGGGTTTTCTTCTACGGTCTGTGGTCCTTACGTCGTACCAGGGGGTTCTCCCGCGCGGTGCTGGTGGGTGCACTGGGCGGGCTGCTTCATTTGACCGTGCACAATCTTTTCGATAATCTGTATGTCCACGGTATGTATGTTTACGTGGCTATTTTGATTTCCCTTGTGAGCACGTTGAAGAGAGAACCTTGAAAAGGTCGTCACGCAATCCATTCGTGTGTGTCACATGATGCCCATGCGCCAGGCCATGTCCATGACACGGTTACCCAATTGGATAGAGAGTGTACTCGAATACTTGCCCGTCCCGCGAAAGGAGGTTCACCGATTTCTGAAGTTCGCTGTGGTGGGGACGCTGGGCGCGTTTATTGATTTTTCTCTTCTCAATTTTTTTCACTTTTACCTGGGCTGGACAAAGTTCTGGGCGAACACCGGCTCCTTTTCCATCGCTGTGTTCAGTAATTTTACGTGGAATCGGTTGTGGACTTTCCCCGAATCTCGTTCGCGCCCCCTGCACACGCAGTTGCCCATGTTCTTTGGGGTGTACGTTATTGGCTATTTCATTAATCAGAGTGTGTTCCTGGGCAGCGATGCTTACATTTTTAGCCACTTTTTCGCTCCTGCCGCGTCGGTCAACCTGGCCAAGGCGCTGGCCAATTTGGTTGGGCTGTTCTGGAATTTCGGGGCCAACCGTGTGTCCACGTATCGGGGGTTGTGAGTGAACGAGATTTTCCTGGATGTGACGTCCGCGCTTAAGCAGAGTGCCGGTATTGGTCGCTATACCCGGGGTTTGGTTAATGCGCTTGTCCGCTATTACCCAGATCTGCCGGTGACATTGGTGGCTAGCCGGGACGCGCCCGAGCCTCCTTCAGGGTGGATGTATCCCTTTCGGCGTTTGCCCTTTTCTGAGCGCGTTGGTGTCATTCTGTGGCAACGGCTGCGCGTTCCCTTGCCTGTGGATTGGTTTTTGAAAGGGGAGGGGATTTTCCATTCTCCGGATTTTGTGTTGCCCCCTTTAGCCCGATTTGCAGGCATTGTCACTGTGCACGATCTCTCTTTTCTGGTTTATCCTCAGTACGCGGTGCCAGGCCTGGAATTTTACTTGCGCGGTGCGGTCCCCCGCTCGGTGCGCCGCGCGCGGTTGGTGCTGGCTGATTCGGAGAACACCCGTCGGGACCTCATTCGTTTTTGGAACACTCCTCCAGACAAGGTACGGGTGCTTTATCCTGGTATTTCCAGGAGGTTCCGGCCGGTGACGGACACGACTGTGTTGGAGCGGGTCCGCGAGCGGTATTCATTGCCCGACCGTTTTATTCTGAGTGTAAGTCGGCTGGAGCCGCGCAAGAATTTCCCCACTCTCATTCGCGCGTTTGACCTGCTCAAGCGGAATTACGGTGTTCCCCACCATTTGGTTATTGCGGGGGGGAAGGGGTGGTTGTACGATCCGATTTTTGAGGCGGCTGCCCGCTCTCCGTACCGGGAGGCTATTCATTTTCCCGGGTTTGTCGCGGATGAGGATTTGCCCGCGCTGTACACGCTCGCGGATGTCTTCGCGTATCCCAGTTTTTATGAGGGATTTGGATTTCCGCCGCTGGAGGCGATGGCGTGCGGCACGCCTGTTGTGAGCGCGGACAATTCTTCCCTGCCCGAGGTGGTGGGCGATGCCGGCCTTCTCTTGCCCGCGGAGGATGAGCACGCGTGGGCCGATGCGTTGGCTCGTCTTCTCCAGGATGAGGTGTTACGGGCCACGTTACGCGAGCGTGGATTTCAGCAAGCCGCCCGGTTTTCCTGGCAGGCGAGTGCGAAGGCTTTGGTGGCGATTTATGCTAGCCTTCTGTGATGTGTTCCAGAATTTTGTCGGTGCTTCCCGCTCTTATCTCCCTTGTGCTACAATATGGGCCTTGGTTGAGGAGGGTAGGTGGTTGGGTTTAAATCATTCTTGGCGCCTTTGGCGCCAAGAATGATTTGTTGTAGGCGGGCATGTGCTTTAGCGGTTATGTTGACTCGCGATTCATTACGGATGGGATGAGGATTGCCTGTGACCGATAGGCAGGGACAAGATGGGCCGGTGTCACGGCCGGCTATTGTTATACCCACGTACAACGAAGCGGATAATATTCGGGCCCTGATTCAGGAGATTCTCCGCTATGTGCCCCATGCTCACGTTATTGTGGTGGATGATGCATCCCCAGATGGAACCGGGGAGATTGCGGATGAGATCGCGCGGGAGGATGAACGGGTTCACGTGATTCACCGGCCCGGGAAGTTGGGCTTGGGTACCGCGTATGTGGCAGGGTTTCGCCTGGCCTTTGACCTGGGCGCGGATCCTATTTGTACGATGGACGCGGATTTCTCCCACCACCCACGCTATCTCCCCGCGCTTTTAGCCAAGGCGCAGGATGTGGATGTGAGTATTGGGTCCCGATACGTCCCAGGGGGCGGGACAAAGCACTGGGGGATCCAACGGCAGATTCTTAGCCGAGGGGCGAATTTCGTAGCCCGGACGTTGCTGGGACTTCAGGCGCGGGATTGTACTGCGGGATTCCGAGCCTACCGTCGGTATGTGTTGGAGACTATCCGGCCTGAGACGGTGAAGGCTGATGGGTACTCGTATCTGGTGGAGATGCTGTACCGGTGTCAGCGTCAGGGATTCCGAGTAGGGGAGGTGCCCATTATTTTCGCGGACCGGGTGCGAGGGCGCTCTAAGATTTCCCAGCGGGAGATCTTTAAGGCTATGGGGACTGTGGCCCGTCTTTTTCTCCAGCGTGTGTTCCAACGCGGGTGGTGAAACTTAGGTAGTACTAAATTCCCATTATAAAGTTGGTAGAAACCTCTTGAAAACCCCCCTTGCCCGTGGTATAGTACTCTTGAGCCGTCCTTCGAGACGCTATTTGTTGCCCTTACTAGAGGAGGCATACGTATGCAGAGTGCAAGGGGTGGGGCCTTACGCACCCTGTCTTCTCGTTTGCGTCCCCACACTCGGGTGTGGTCGCGGCCGCGTTGGAATATGGAGGCTATTGTGCTTCAAGAACGGGAACGCCATCGCATTGCGGACCGGTTACGAGATGGACCGGCGCAGGTGCTGGCAAATGTAGTAATGGAAATGCGTAGTTTGTTGTATTTAATGGGCGGGGAGACGTTTGACATCGAATCCATACGTCCGGCTTTGGAGAATATGCTTCAGGAGATGGAGGAGGGGCTGTACGATTTGCGGCGGATTATTGAGGATTTGCATCCGCCCTTTTTATTCCGCGAGTTGGGCTTGATCCCCTGGCTGGAAAATCTGGCCGTTCAGTACCGCGATGAGCACGATCTGGAAATGGTCGTCCAGGTGGCTGATGGTTTGGATCCACTCTCTGAGGAGGTGGAAAGCGTCCTGCGCCGGGTGATCCAGGAGGCTGTACGGAATGTGATCCAACACGCTCGGGCGACTAAGGTGGTGGTGAGGCTCTATCAGGACGATGAGGAGAGGTTGGTCCTGGAAGTGGAGGATAATGGGTTGGGGTTGGATATTCAACGAGCATATCGGAAGTACACGGCATTGCAGACGAAGGAGACGTTTGGCCTGTTGATGATGGAGGAGTGGGCCCGTTTGGTGAATGGGCATTTGAAGATTTTGAGCCGTACCGGAGAGGGTACGCTGGTGCGCTTGCAGATACCGTATGGCTGGCGTAGGGAGGTAAGAGGGGATGCACATGGTGAAAAATAAAGTTATTCGGACGATGATTGTCGAGGACCATCCGCTATTCAGCGCAGGGTTGAAGCGCGTTCTGGAACTGGAGGAGGATATCGAGATTGTGGCCGAGGCTCGCACAGGCCCCGAGGCGATTGAGTTGGCAGAGCGCATTCACCCGGATGTGATTATTATGGATATCAACCTGCCCGAGATGAATGGCCTGCGGGCCACACGGGAGATTACTTCCCAGTTCGACGATATTGGGGTGATTATCATTACCGCGTACCACGATGATGAGCAGTTGTTCCACGCGTTGCGGGCCGGGGCAATGGCGTATTACCCGAAGGATGTCCAACCCAGCGAACTCATCCCCGCTATCCGGCAGGTTGCTAAAGGCAATTACGTGGTGGGAGATATGGTTATGTCCCGGCCGCAGGTGGCTTCCTGGTTGCTACGGCGCTTTGAGGAGATGGCTGTGTTCCAGGACGCGGATGTGGTGTTCGCTCCCCTAACCCCGCGGGAGATGGATATTCTCAAGTTGATCACTAAGGGCTATAGTAATAAGGAGATTGCCCACGAGTTGGGTATTAGCCGCCAGACAGTGAAGAATCACATGAGTGCTATTCTGCGCAAACTCGCGGTCAATGACCGTACCCAGGCTGCTGTTCTCGCTTTGAAGCGGGGGTGGATACCCCTGAGTGAGATTGAGAAGAATTAGTTGTGCCTTGAGTTTGTCCCCGGAAACCTTCCCTCCGGATTGATGACAGGCCGAGTAACCCTCGGCCTGTCTTTTTTGTCCTCTGCGACGATGGTTGCTTTGCAACTTTTTCCCTGGGACTCGCTCATGTTACAATATGCAGGTTGAAATTGTGCCCTGCTTTAGAGGGTCTGCCGTTGGGTTGGTGACCTGTGTTGGCTTGGGCTGTGACCAGCGGACCAAGGAGGTGGGATTCTATGACGTATGACAGGCGTCAGGAAATAGGACAGTCATTTCTGGAGTACGCGGTGATGTTCGTTCTCATCGCCATTATTATTGTGGCCCTAATGCTTATTGTTGGCGATGAGATTCGTGTGTTTGTCCGTGATTTGTTGCAGACGTGGTTCCCCCCTTCTCCTTGATGCTCCATGGACGCGCGGGCACTGGCTGAACGATATGCACCGGTGCTTCGTTTTAGCCGGGATGCCTATGGCCGCGCGGACAACTTTTACCCCATGGACGCGGAGGCTTATGTGCGCGCTTCCGCGTTGTACGCTCCAGGCCCACGGCGTCTTGTGCCCCGAGGGAAGTTGAATTTCGACGTTCTCCTTCAGTATCCTGCCGAGGCCACCATTGATTTGTACCTGACCTTTGCTTCGGAGATTCTTATGCCTTCACTGCCGTCTGCACGGGCCCTTGCCGCGCCAGCACGTCCTCCGTTTGTGCGCCCTACGTGGTGGGATCATCTCCTCGATGCGCTCTATGAGGTCGGAGCACGCGTGATTGTCCCTGTGCTGTTGCGCGTGTTTCCACAACGGTTGCCTGCCAGTGTGTGGCAGGAGGCGCTGACGCGGTACAGGTCGTTTTCGCTGTTGGTCCGGGGAAGTCCGGAACCGGTGCTGTACTACGTTGTGCAGCAGGCAACGCCTTATACGGTGCTCCATTATTGGTTCTTCTACGCGTTTAACGATTGGGGGACCGGACACGGTGGGTTGAACGATCACGAGGGGGATTGGGAGAGTATTCACCTTTTCCTGGAATCTGTCCCGCCCTACCGGGTACGCTGGTTGGCTTATGCTGCTCATGGTGTGGCTGACCTGGAGCGGGTGGATAGCCATCGGGTGGAATGGGTGGATACGCATCCGGTGGTTTATGTGGGCTGTGGATCTCATGCTTCCTACTATCAACCGGGGGTTTATCGGGCGCGGGATTGGGCTCTGGGTAATGGTCCGGTGGTTGTGGGCCCGGCAGGGGGCGAGAAGGCCCTTTCCTTGCCGGATGATACGCGGTATGTGCCCTGGCGTTTGCAGGATTTGCGTTCACTGCGCTGGCCCTGGCACTTTCGCGGTTTTTGGGGAACCCGATTTCGGTATCAAGGGGCCAGTCGTTGGATACACGCGATTCACGCTCTGAGCGGTCCAGGAGGGCCTATTTGGCTGGCCGGACAGGGACGGGTGCGTCCCCAGTGGCGTCATCCCTACACGTGGGCCGGGTTCCGACGTTATCCGTGGGAATGGTGGCGCCCTCGGCCGTAGGGGAAGCCGCGAATTTGCCCGGCAACTGGAAGTTGCGGGCTTCGTTTGCCAAGCCCCCTGCGGGGGCTGGTGGGAACCGCCCCCGGCGGTTTCGCCCCACTGAAGGCCGCAGTTTCAACTGCCGGCCGTGTCGGGGCCCAACGTCCTTGGCCGCGGCCATCGTCCGTGGGTGGAAGCCGCACAGAACGCCCGGCAACTAAAGTTGCGGGCTTCATTTGCAAAGCCCCCTGGCGGGGGCTGCGATTAACCGCCGCAGGCGGTTTCGCATCCCGAAGGCCGCAGTTTTCAACGGCCGGCCGTGTCGGGCCCCAACGTCCTCGGCCGCCTCATCCCCATCCCTCACCTCTCATCCCTCATCCCCTCGCCCTATGGTCCTTTCCCTTCGAAATACCCTTGGCGAAACCGAAAAGATCCGGTACAATGGAGAAAGTCCTGTGTGAAGTGCATGGTAGGGAGAAGGAGTGAGGATAATGAGTGACCTGGTGGATCAAGTAGTACGCCTGGCAGAGGAACGGCGGTATTGGCACCTGGGACCGTTGCTGACCGATTTGAGCGCAACGGATATGGAGAAATTTCAAAAAGCATGGGCTCGATTAACACCAGTACAACGTCAGGACCTGGTGCAGACGCTGGTTGAATTGGCAGAGGAACATCCAGAATACGACTTTCGGTCGGTGTTCCGCTGGTTGTTGGGAGATGAGGACGCGGAAGTACGCACTCTCTCCATTGAAGGCTTGTGGGAGGACCAGTCCCCCGCGCTGATTGGTCCTCTGTTGCACATCCTGCAACATGACCCGGATTATCGCGTCCGGGCAGCCGCGGCCATCGCGTTAGGGCGCTTCGTCTTGCTCTCCGAACTGGGCGAAGTGAACATGAGTGAAGTGGTGCCCGTTTTGGAGGCCTTGATTCACAAAGTGCAGGATACCAGCGAGGACATTGATGTGCGCCGCCGTGCGCTCGAAGCCATCGCATATGTGGACGAACCGCACATTCGGGATCTCATCGAAGCCGCGTATTACCACCACGATACCCGTATGCAGGCCAGCGCGCTGTTTGCCATGGGGCGTAGCGCGAACACCCAATGGGCCCCGCTGGTCCTTGCAGAGTTAGAAAGCCCCGAACCTGAACTGCGCTACGAGGCCGCCCTGGCCGCGGGTGAACTGGAACTCCTCGACGCGATCCCGATTCTGCGCCTGCTTGTCGAGGACGAGGACATGGATGTGCGGTTGGCCGCGATAGAGGCTCTGGGTCGCATTGGAGGACCTGAGGCCGAACGTATTCTGCTTCACCTGGCCGACACCGGGGACGAGAGTGTTTCCCTGGCCGCGGAGGAAGCCCTGGACGAACTGCGCTTCTTCCGCGACCTGGATGATTTCCCCATGTTCGATTTCGGCGATATGGATTTCATAGACATTGACCTGGATGACCTGGAATCGTGACAAACGGCCCTGGAGGAGGATACCCATGAGCCTGAAATTACGCCGTCTAGTGCGAACACCTTCATCTGAGCAATTCGCCCTCTATGCCACCCAGGGCGATACGTCCACCAGTGTGGGAAAACTGGACTTGCACTTCACCTCGGATGGGGTGTTCGGCACCCTGCTCCTGTGGGACAAGACCATGACCGCGTGGGAAGAGGACGCACTGGCCGAGTTTGTGGAGGGCTTAGTGGAGGACCTTTTAGAGCCGTATGGGATGCCGGATCAGTACGCCATAGAGTATTTCGTGCCTGTGCTGGATTCGTATCGCTTCTTCACAAATATGGAGGCGGATGAATAACCTCGTGCCCGTTTTACCTGTCCTCTGGAACGTTGTCCTGCCTGTGTTTCTGGTCGTAGGGATGGGCGTTGTCCTGCAACGCCTGGTGGGATTTGACATTTCCGGCCTCTCGCGGCCCGTGTTTTACATCTTCTCCCCATGCCTGGCCTTTGCCAGTCTGTACACCCTGGACCTGCACGCGATGCACCCGCTCCGTTCTGTTGTGTTCGCCCTGCTGGTCGCCTTATTCATGGGCATGTTGGGTATATTTCTGGCTCGCGTTTCCGGACACAGCCGCTCCATGCGCAGTGCTGCTGTGTTGACCCTTATCAACAACAATACCGGAAATTACGGGCTGCCGTTAAACCAATTCGCCTTTGGCGTGCCCGGCCTGCAAATTGCCGTGCTTTACTTCGTCATCAACTCCACACTGGCCAACAGCGTTGGAGTGTACATCGTCTCGGCTGGCCGCGCTCGCCCTACAGAAGCCTTGCGGAATGTCCTCAAAACACCCCTTGTGTACGCGACCCTTCTCGCCTTACTCGCCAACGGATTTCACATCACCATCCCCGCCCCCCTCTTTAAAGCCATTTCCTTGAGCGGAGATGCCGCGGTGCCGACAATGCTCATCATCCTCGGTTACCACCTGGGACACTTGGGCACCCAAATCCACTGGCGGCGAACACTTCCCATCAGCCTCATCAAATTGATTATTGGTCCCCTGGTGGCCTGGGGTATTTCCATCTTCATGGGATTCAACGGGTTGATGCAGGCCGTATCTATTGTGCAAAGCAGCGTCCCCACCGCGGTTATGAGCACCGTGTTGGCCACGGAATTCGATTGCGAACCGGAATTCGTGGCCGAAGTTGTGTTCACCACCACAGTCCTCAGTTTGGTGACGCTGACCACCGTCTTAACGCTGGTCAAGATGTTCATTTTGAGGTAAACTCCTCCCGAACAACACGCGGCATGAGAACACCTCATACCGTAAGGGCGGGGAGAAGGGGACGACTGATAACCCCCTGCTCTTAACGCCGCACAACCTGCGTGTTGAACGGTTTCGCCAATCCCTCTTCCTCACAGGAGGTGTTATGACAGACGTGGAAAAGGATGTGGAAAAGAACGAGGAAAAGTCAAAGGGTGGCACGCCGCCGGCCACCGCGGAAGATCCTCGACAGGAATTCTATCGTCTGTTGAATGAAGGGGCGAAACTCCTGGCACAGCGACGTGCCCAGGAAGCTGCTCCCCTACTGGAGAAGGCGTATTACCTGGATCCGGACAGTGTGGAAGTTAAAATCAACCTGGGCGGCGCGTACATCCTGCAAAATCGCTTCCAGGATGCCATCCCTATTCTGGAGGAAGCGGCCGAGCAGGCTCCGGACAATCCCATGGTGTGGACCAATTTGGCTGCCGCGTACCTGGGACATGTGGAACACGCTTCACCAGAACAACAAGAGGCTGCAATCAAAGCATTTAAAAAAGCCCTGGAAGCCGACCCAAAAGCGCCTCACGTGGATTACAACCTGGGACTAATTTACATGCACCGGGGAGATCTTCCTGCCGCGCTGGCCCACTTCCAGCGTGCTTTGGAAGTAAACCCCGAGGACAAAGACGCGGCCCACTACATCCGTACACTGCAAACTCGCCTAAGTGCCCAGTCAGCCCAGGCGGAATCTCCCGCCCAGGAGCCCGCGCAGGATGAACACCATGAACATGACCATGAGCACTGAACCAAAGGGGCTGGCAGGAATATGGCAACGCAACCCTGAGCGGGTGGCGTGGGTCATCATGCTCATGTCCTTTTTCCTGTGCATCGCCCTGGCTGTGGGCATCCCCGCGGGCGCGCGCGCGTTCGTCCTTCACTCCACGCGTGGCCTGGATGTCGCGGCCCAATCCCTGTGGGGCACCGCGTTGTTGGAACTCCCCGGTCGCCCGGAACTCACCGCGTTGACCAAACCGCACGATCTGGACCCTGGCATGACCGTTCGCACGGACGACGCGTCGTCAGCCATCATCACCGTGTACGCGAAGACGCTTCCCCCCATGCAGCAAGAAGTTTCCAGCATCCTCATGTACCCGAACACCGAAGTCCGACTTCAGCGGGCGCGATTTCCCCGATTCCCCCGCTGGAGCCCGGATCCCGGTCGGCTTGCTGTGTGGGTTGAACAGGGACGCGTTCGCGTGGTGAGTGGCCGCTTCCCCGACCGGGCGCTGATCACCACCGTGGAAACACCGCATGGTCGTGTTACGGCCAGCGACGCGTCCTTCTCCGTATTTGTGAGCAACCGGGGAATGGAGGTGACCGTTCGTCAGGGAGAAGTTGAAGTCGCAGCCCACGGGTTATCTGTGACCACCCGCGAAGGACAACGCACGTGGGTTCCTTTGGCGCAGCCCCCACAACCCCCTACATCAGCCGAGCGCAACCTCATCCGCAACGGCAACTTCACTGAACCCCTGGAAGTGGCCTGGGATGTGGGGTTCCTCCAGCCGGATGTGGTCGCGTCGGGAACTGTCTCCGTGGTGGACGTGGGCGGACGCCGGGCTGTCCGTTTCAGTCGTCGCGCGGAGGAGGGCGTTCACACGGAGGTGTGGATTGAACAGAAATTGGAACAGGATGTGCGCGATGTGGACACCCTTATCCTGCGCATGGATGTTCGTTTGTTGTACCAGAGTCTGCCAGGCGGCGGCATGATGGGATCGGAATACCCCCTCATGGTGCGCATTGACTACACAGATGTGTACGGCAAGGACCAGTTCTGGGTCCACGGCTTTTACTTCCGGGACCCTACTATTCGCGGGTGGCCTCTGGTGAACGGGGAAAAAATTCCCCCTTACGTGTGGTGGCCTTACGAATCGCCCAACCTGGTTGCCCTGTGGGAGCAGGCAGGTACACGACCCGCGATACTGCATTCCATTCGCATTTACGCTTCCGGCCACAATTACGAATCCATGGTGGCCGAAGTCGGGCTTTTCGCCAAGTGAGGGAGCAGAAACATGCATTATCACAGAGTATTGGTGGCATCGGTGGAACCTGTGGACATGGAGGTGTTGGGAGCAGCGTGTGACGCGGTGGAACGTTACTTCCAGGCCGTGTGTTACATCGAGGATCCCTTGGCTGTCCCGGAAAGCGCGTACGACCCCCACCGAGGGCAGTACCGCAGCGATGTCATCCTCGGATACCTGCGCCTTCTCATCCCGAAAAATGTGGAGAAACTCATCGCGATCACCGAGTTGGACCTCTTTGTCCCCGGGTTGAACTTTGTGTTCGGTCAGGCAGCGCTCAACGGCCAGGAAGCTGTTGTCAGTGTCGCGCGCTTGCGTCCGGAATTTTACGGCCAGACGCCGAATACTCCTCTCTTCCTTACCCGCGTGCGCAAGGAGGTTATTCACGAAATGGGACACCTGTACGGCCTGGATCATTGCCCGGACCGGTCCTGTGTGATGACATTTTCCAACAGCATTGTGGACGTGGACGCCAAAGGGGAGGACTTCTGTCCCCGCTGTCGCGCGCTTCTGGAAGAACGGTTGAAGATTCCACCCGCGTCGGGCGCTCCGTAAGGTGTTCCGCTTTAGGACTGTGAGGGACTTGCCTATGGGGAATAGATAGAGGATAATGGAAGCATCGACAATACATTGTCAGCCATTACACCTGAGGTTGGAGTCATCCCCCGGTGTAATGGTCACACAAATTGTGGATAGTGTAACCCCACCTTGAGGAGGATGTCATCATGCCTATGCGAGCCGATTGGATGTGGATGGACGGTGAGTTTGTCCCCTGGGATGACGCGAAAGTCCACGTGTTTGCTCACGCCCTCCACTATGGCACCAGCGTTTTCGAGGGCATTCGTGCTTACAAGACCCCTAAGGGGCCGGCAGTCTTCCGATTGCATGAGCATATGGTACGTTTCGCCAACAGTGCTCGCATTATGCGCATTGATTTGCCCTACACGGTCGAGGAGTTGGAACAGGCCGTTGTGGATACCATTGCCAAAAACAAGTTGGACGCCTGTTACATCCGTCCTTTAGCGTTTCGGGGATACGACCGTTTAGGGTTGGACGGTCGTTCCTGCCCGGTTCAGGTAATCATTGGCACCGTACCCTGGGGCACGTACCTGGGCGAAGAGGCCTTGACCAAGGGGGTGGATGTGATGGTGAGCACCTGGCGCCGCTACGCGCCGGGCACTGCGGCCTCGGTGGCCAAGATTGGCGGTCAGTACGTGAACTCTCAGTTCTCCGCGATGGAGGCTCACGACCTGGGCTACCACGAGGCCATTGTGCTGGATGTGTACGGGTACGTGGCAGAAGGGAGCGGTGAAAACATCTTCATGGTAAAGGACGGCAAACTGTACACCCCACCTGTATCCCAGTCCATCCTGGCCGGCATCACGCGCGATAGCATAATGACCCTGGCACGGGATATGGGAATCGAGGTGTACGAACACCCCATTAGCCGTGACATGCTCTACAACGCGGATGAACTCTTCTTCTGCGGTACCGCGGCTGAGGTCACACCCATCCGCTCGGTGGACCGTATCCCCATCGGAAACGGTGCGCGTGGGCCCATTACAAAAGCCCTGCAAGAGGAGTTCTTCGCCATTACCAAAGGGGAAAAGCCCGACCGTCACGGTTGGCTCCGGTACGTGTACGAATGATTCGGTCTAAGGGGACCTAAATGGCCGCAGGGATTCGCACCAGGCCCTCACCATCTGGACGCCGGGTTACATGTCCCCGCTGTGGATCCATTGTCCCCGCGGGTGTGAGCGTGTGTCCAGTGTGTGGGAGTAAACTTCCCAAGGCGCGTCAGACCATTACCTGCCGCTATTGCGGATACAAAGCGGATGCCCGGTTACGGGTCTGTCCTTCCTGTGGGCGAGCCCTGCGGCCTCGTCCTTTTTACCGCACGTGGCGTTTCTACATCACCTTGTTCCTTCTCTTTGCCCTATTCGGCCTTTCGGTGCGGGGCGATTGGCATCCTCAGAAAATCTTGCAGAACACGACCGCACGCCTGCGAGAACAGGCCGAAGTTCTCATGCCCCAGTGGACTCCTTTGGCAGTGGTTATTATCCCCTCACCCACTCCCACGTTTACCTACACGCCCACCTACACACCTACAATGACCCCTACGGTGACGCCCACACCCACGGTGACGTGGACTCCGACGCCAACTGTCACGCCAACGCCCGTGCCACCGGTGCGCAAGTATGTGGTTCAACCCGGGGACACTCCCGAAAGCATTGCCAAGCGGTTTGGCGTGCCCGTGCGCGCGTTGTTGCAGGCCAATGGTCTGACACCGTCGTCCCTCATTCACGTGGGGGATGTGCTTGTCATTCCCGTGAACACGCCCACACCTACGCCGACTCACACACCGACATCTTAGCGGTGAACGCAACAAACTTAGGATACGCGGAAATCCTGTGCTTGGGTTGTGTACCAGTGACCCGGCCGAACAAACATAACGGAAGATCCACAAAGGAGGGAGAATCGTGGTCGATTTCAGTCTCACTGAAGAGCAAGAATTTGTCCGAAAGTTGGCTCGGGATTTTGCCCTGAAGGAAATGCGGCCGGTCGCCCGGCAATACGATGAGGAGGAGAAATTCCCCTGGCCCATCGTGGAAAAGGCGCACGAATTGGGCTTGCTGAACAGCGTTATCCCCGAAGAGTACGGGGGTGTCGGTGCGGATCGGCTCACAGAGTGCCTCATCGCGGAGGAACTCTTCTACGGGTGTGCAGGCATGGGCACCTCGCTCATGGCGAACAACCTGGCCTTAACGCCCATTGTTATCGCGGGTACCCCGGAACAGAAGGAGCGTTTCCTTCGTCCTTTCACGGAAAAGCCCATGATGGCGTCCTTTGCCCTGACCGAACCTGGGGCCGGATCGGACGCGGCCGGCATACGGATGCGGGCAGTTCGGGATGGGGATTACTACATTTTGAACGGAACTAAACAGTTCATCACCAACGGTAGCGTCGCGTCCCTGTACACCGTCTTTGCCACCCTGGATCCGTCCAAGCGACACAAGGGGATGATCGCGTTGGTCGTGCCCAGGGACACGCCGGGGATCTCCATCGGCAAGGTGGAACACAAAATGGGACAGCGCGCGTCGGACACTGCCCAGGTCGTGTTTGAGAACGTGCGGGTGCCCGTGGAGAATCGCTTGGGCGAAGAGGGAGAAGGCTTCAAGATCGCAATGCGCACGTTGGACAACTCCCGCGCGGGCATTGCTGCCTGCGCGGTGGGCATTGCTCGGGCCGCGTATGACGACGCGCGCAAGTACGCGCTGGAACGCCAGCAATTCGGTCAGCCCATTGCCAACTTCCAGGCCATTCAATTCATGCTCGCGGACATGGAGATTAAGATCCAAACCGCTCGATTGGCGGTGTGGTACGCGGCCTGGCGCGCGGATCAGGGTTTGCCCCACACCAAGGAATCCTCCGTGGCTAAAGCCTATGCCACGGACATTGCCATGGAGGTTACCACCGACGCGGTGCAGATCTTCGGTGGGTACGGTTACACCCGCGAATTCATGGTAGAAAAGTACATGCGGGATGCTAAACTGATGCAGATTTACGAGGGGACCAACCAGATTCAGCGCTTGGTGATCGCCCGTCACATCTTGAAGGAAGTTATGGGATAACACCGTCCAGGGGAGGGACACAACGTGTCCCTCCCCTCCCTGCCACAAAGCCCACCCGAGGGGAGGCACACATGGATGTGTGGAGCATCGCGGCAGAGTGGCCGCAGGCGGATGATGGACAACGGTCCACCTGGATTCAGCAGGTGCGTTTTGACATCACCTTGAATGGGGACGATGTGCCCGCGCTCGTCGCCCTGTACCGCACGGTCATTGAAACCGGAGGCGCTATGCAGCGCTCCATGGAGGAGGCCCTCCTCACCGCGCTCTCCCGCATCGGCCATGTGGACGCGGTGCCTTTGTTTGAGGAGTTACTGGCTGGGTCGTTGCAGGGGGTTAGCCCCATTGCCGAGGTGGTGGAGGCGCTGGCCGAAGTGGCCGGACGTTCCGGTGATGAACATGCTTTATCCTTGCTCGCGTCCTGTCTGGATCACGTTCACGTTGACGTTCGGGACATGGCTACCACGTCTGTTGTGCGGGCGTACCGGACGGCACAACGCTCTGTGCCCCGCTCGGTGGTGCAACAGTTATACGCGTTGTTGCACCATGATCCGACCCGTCGGGTACGTTTTTCCGCGGGGTTAGCTTTGCAGGAGTTGGGCGAGTTGGACCTTATTGAGGTCATTTTCTGGGCAGAGGACATGGCCGGGTGGGAGGAGGATGCCGCGTGGGGGATTGAGGATGAGGATTGGGAGGATGTTTCCCTGTTGTCTTTTGATGACGATATGCGTTGGACGGACAGATTGTCGTCGTGAGTGAACGTAAAGAACGCCAGCCGTTGAGCGATCGGGAACGCGAGATCCTGGCTCTGTTGGCTACGGGCGCGACGAACCAGGAAATCGCGCGCGCGTTGTATATCAGCCCCAATACGGTCAAGGTGCACTTGCGGAATATCTACGCTAAATTGGGCGTGATGAACCGCTCCGAAGCCATCTTGGTGGGCCTGCGCGAGGGAATTATTACGTTGCCGGGTACGGATGTAGGTGGAGAGGCCCCCGCGGCAGTGGATACTCCGCCCGCCATCCCCGTAGGAATGCCTCACCTTGTTCACATTCTCGGTGTGGCCACTCTGGTGGCCGTGGTGTTCGTGGCCCTTCTGATAGCGTGGCCCCGTTTGGCAACGCGTGCCCACACCCTCACCGTGCGGGATACCGCGTTCAGCGACCTCACACGGCCGAGAACAAGCGTGCCTGCTCGCCGGAATGTTCCCCGTTGGGTTCCCCAATCGCCTATGGTCGAAGGTCGAGCGCGCATGGCCGCGGCGGTGTGGCAGGGCAAGATTTACATCATCGGTGGGGAATCTGACCACGGCGTGGTGGATGCCGTGTCCGTGTACGACCCCACTCGCGGTATTTGGTCCCGCGCCACCTCCAAGCCTACTGCGGTGAGCAATGCCCAGGCCACGGTCATTGGGGATCGCATTTATGTGTATGGGGGTACGGACGCGACGTTCGCCCCTACGGATGTGGTGGAGGTTTACGATCCAGTGCGGGATACGTGGGATCCTGCGGGGACGCTCCCCCATCCTCTGGCCGGGTATGCCTTAGCAACCTGGCAGGGGAAGGTTCTGTTGTTTGGCGGATGGGATGGGAAACGCTATCTCTCGTCAGTTTACATGCATGACCCTCGGTCGGACGTGTGGGATGTTCTCTCGCCCTTGCCGCAGGCCCGCGCGTTTATGGCGGCCGTGGTTATGGGGGATCTGATTTACCTGGTCGGCGGGTACGATGGTCAGGTGGATGTGGCCGATGTGTGGGTGTTTGACGTGCGAGCGGCCCTGCGTGGGGATACTCCATGGTCCCAGGGCCCTCCCCTGTTGTCGCCGCGCGGGGGAGCGGCCGGTGTGGTGGTTTCCAACGCGCTGTACGTTATTGGCGGGGGGATGAATGTGGCCGCGGACGGCGCGGAGCGGTATGATCCGGTGTCGGAGACCTGGGCGCGCGTGAAGACGCCCTTTGGCCCGAATTGGCGGCATTTGGCCGCGGTAAGCGTCGGTGGCGATGTGTACGCCATAGGGGGCTGGGCCGGCACGTACATGCCGGTTACCGAGCGCTACCGCGCGTCCTTCCGGAATTTCATTCCCTTTGGCCCGGTGAATTTGGAAAACCCGTAATTTTGTGGAGCGTTGGCGCGCGAGAACGCTTTACTGCTGTTCTGGTCCCGCGTGCGTAAGGCCCCTTTCGGACCAGGGAAGGTCTTCTGTTTTTTGGTTTTCCTGGCTTCTCCTATAGCCCGGGGGAGGCCAGTTTTTTGATTTTCTCCAGGGTTTCCCTCCATGTGACGGGCGAAAGGCCCAACTTCTGGCGGAGTTGTTCTTCGGGCATACCTTTGCGGTAGTCGCGTACCGCGCACGTCCAGCGGAGACTTTCAAAGGAAACGCCGTCCTTAATTCCCGCTTCCTCGGCCGCGTCTGCCAGCACATATTCCAGGTTGCGGGCCGTGCACTCAAACAGGCGTTCCTTGGGGCGGTAGATCTCCAGGTATTGGTCAAGCACCGGGAGCCAGAAGGCTGGCAGGGCGATGTTCCGTTCTTTGTAGCGGAAGCGGGGGTTGTCGTATCGCACTTCCAGCACGGGGCGCCGCGGGTTTGAGCGGTCGATGTGGTGGAGTTTGATGTTCATGCATTCGCCCTTTTTAATTCCCGTGTGCAGGATGAGCGTTACTAAGAGGTAAGGCCGCGGGTCGGGGTTGCGTCCCCACAGTTTGTCCTGGGTGGTTTGTAACAGGCGGTCCACTTCGTCATCGTGCAGAATTCGCGGGAGCGGAGTTTTAGCCCGGATTTGTGGGATCTCCGCGGCTGGATTGTGGGCGATGATTTTCTCGTCGTGGAGGAATCCAAAGAATACTTTCAAAGTGGTGATGCGCCGGGCCATGGTTTTGGGCTTAGGCGGCGGATCCTGGCGGGTGTATAGCCAGTTCAGGTATCCTTCCAGTTCTTCCACGGTGATGGTGTCCACCAGACGGTGTCCCCCCAGGTACTTGATGAGCAGGCGCATGTCGCCCAGGAACGCTTTGCGCGTGTTCAGGGCAAAGCCTCGTTGTCGCATGTACTGCTCGAACGCGGGTAACGCGGCATCCAGAGTAAGGGCTTCGGTCAACGGTGTGCTGACTACCGGTTCTGAGGGGCGAGCCGGTTCTTCAGGCGGTTCAAACAGGACGGGTTGCTTTTCTTCGGCCATGGTTCGCTCTCCTTGTGGGCTACGATGAAGGGCTTGGTTTAGGTACCTTCGTGTAGAATTTTACGCGAAGTTGTGGACTATGTCAAGGGGATGGGATGAATTTCGGAACCGCATTTATTCTGCTGGTCTTTTGAAAACTGCGGCCTTCAGTTGCGAAACCGCGGGGGCGGTTGGGGCCCTCACCCCACTCCCCTTGCCCTCTCCCCTCTCCCAACCTTGGGAGAGGGGAGAGGGGGAACACGCCTCCTCTCATTCTGGCGCCGGTGCCGAGGGGTGAGGGGTGAGGGATGAGGCGGCCGGCAGTTGGAAACTGCGGCCTTCGTGGGGCGAAACCGCGGGGGCGGTTCGGTGCAGCCCCCGCAAGGGGGCTTTGCAAACGAAGCCCGCAACGTCCAGTTGCCGGGCGAATCCACGCATTTCCCAGCCCCGGACGGCGGGAGATTAATTCACGTTTCGAGAGGTACAATGTGCACACTATGACCGACCAACAATGGGATGATTTCGTTCGTGAACACGGCCACTTCCTCCAATCGCGCGTGTGGGGGGAGTTCAAATCCCAATTC